>OCZT010001076.1_pt1 | contig 28090 bp, 30 predicted proteins | sample 1539031 | NCBI WGS metagenome assembly OCZT01 (sample SAMEA3539308, study PRJEB22396) | soil metagenome | biome: tundra; feature: field; material: soil | place: USA | collected 2010-05 | depth 0.15 m | reverse complement strand
TTGCGGTTTCAATTGTTTGGCGTCGAAATGTGCTCCCTTCTTCCACAGGATTAGAGTGATCGCCGCAATCTTTCGCGCCAAGGTGAGGCGAGCCATCGCTGGCTTCATGCCTTTGGTGAGCAAGCCTTGGTAGAAATCGTGGAACGCTCCCTCGCGGCTGCTGGCCATACTCGCCGCACTCTTGAAGATGGTTTTCATATCATGGTTATGATTTTGATTGAGCCCACGCAGTTGCTGTGGTTTCTTGCAACGTTGCACTTGCCCGCCCACGTAACGGTATTGGGCACTGTCGCGCGTCTCGATCGCCAGACCGCTGTAGGTCCACAGTTGCCGCTTGGTGCGGAAACGATGAGGGGTTTGGATCAGCGCGATGAGCAGCGCGGCTCGGATCGGGCCGATCGAAGGAACCTGGCGCAGTAATTTGGTCGCGCTCTGTTTCCGGCTTTCCGCCAACAGATCCTTCCGCACTGCTTGGCGCAACCCTCGCAGAGCATCGAGCTGTTGGTAGAAGAACTCAGCCCGCCGGCGGACGCCGGCTTCTCCAATCTTGTTCAACCACTCTGCGCGATGACGCGGGGCGTAGACTTGCTGACCCCCACAGCAAATGCCCCAGCTTCGATACAGAGCCTTGACCCGATTCATCACCCGAGTGAGATCTTTGCTGATGGTCAGGTAACTGCGGGCCAGTTCCTTCAAGGTTCGGAGGCCGTTCTCGCCATGGTAGACCGAGCGCAGATATCCCCCGCGCAGCAGATCGGCGAGCTTGCGCGCGTCAATCCTGTCGCTCTTGTTGCCTTCCTTCAGCAGCGCGTTTTTCCGCGGATCGCACACCACTAGCTCCGTGACATGTGGCTTCAGTAAGTCATACAGCCAAGCCGACCAGGTCCCTTCTTCCAAGGTCACATGCAAGTCGCCGCGCAGTCCCTGGACAAACTGCAAGATGGTGCTCGCCTTGGTTTCGATGATCGATTCCATTACCAGTTTTCCCTCGCCGTTCATCACTGCGATTGCAATCGCTTCTTTGTGCACGTCCATGCCGATATACTTAATGTCCATACGGGTGCTCCTTTCGGTAGAGCTTTGCGTCACACTCAAAACCTACCTCAAAGGGGCGCCCTTTTATAATGCGTCTTGTTCGGGGAAGTCACTTGGACGTGTTGTCGCCATGTCGTCGAAGTGCCGCGATGAGATTAGTCCCCACAAGTCGGCCAGTGCGTACTAGTGTGTGCGCCCTGCCGGTACACGGTATCCTCGGAAGGTCACTTGGTAAATTTCCGTTCCACAATCCGTTCCACAAATTCGTTCTTCTTGTGTGTCTTACAGGTACTTAGGCAGTCTTCACGTACTTGTAAGTTGTTGTAAGACCTAACCTGTCCAGATTCACACGGTGGAAGTCACAGGTTCGAATCCTGTAGCGCCCACCATATTTTCCAAGGGCTTACGGGGAATTCACCCGAAAAGCCCAACCCACAATTCAACCCACAAAACGCCACTCATTGGACCATCCCCGGCGGCATTCCCAATTCCTTTAGGAATGCGCCTTGCGCGGCCCGTGTTTCGTCGCCATCACCCTGCGTGTAGATATCCAGCGTCGTCTGAATGCGGGAATGACGCAGGATGCTCTGTACGGTCTTGGGCTCGACCTTCGCCTTGTTCACAAGCCAATTGGAGAGCGAGTGCCGGAGATTGTGGAGCCCAAATCTCTGGCCGTTCTCAATTTGTACCCCTGCTGCCTTGGCTGCTGGTCGAAGATGGTCGGCAACAAAGATTGCGGGTGACATCGGCACACGGCCTTCTGCTTTGAGCGACGGGAATACGAAGTCCGTTTCCTTGGCATAAGGCGTTCGTGCGTGCCATTCCTTCAGGTGATAGGCGAGGATAGGGTGCAACGGGACATGGCCTTCTGACTTGCGGCTCTTGGTTGGCCCGTCCTTGCCCCGAGACCAGCGCTTGCTGATAGCGATCTTCGCCTGCTCCCAGAGCACGTCTGCCCAGCGTAGCGCGAGCAACTCGGATGAACGGAGTGCCGTTGCAGCGCAGGTGAGCACGAGAATCCTGTGCAGGATATTCGGCAGGCTCTGGATGATGGCCAGTGTCTGCTGAGGGTTTACCAGAATCGCTTTGTAGTTGGTTGTGGAGCGCGTTTCGACCGCCAGCACGGGGTTACGGGCTATGTGCTCGTGAAGGATGCCGACCTTGTAAATGCGCAGCATGGTGCCTCGAAACTTCGAGATCGTCGTCCAGGCGAGTCCCTTATCCGCGTACAGCGATTTCAGCCAGCGCTGAATATCTAGGGGTTTGATGTCGTCCGCAATTTCGTTCCCCCAACGGGGAATGAGGTAACCACGAACGATTTGATGGGTGTTGAGGCTCGTCCGTTCGGTCTTTGGTCGAACGGCGTCGGCCCCAAAGTCATTCTTCAGGTAGTGCTCTGCAAGGGCATCGAAACGGATGCGAACGTCAACGGAGTCATCGTTTATGCGAACGAGCAAGCCGAGTCTGTTTACTTCGCGCCATGCGTCTTTTTCTTTTGGAAAATCGCGCACTAATCCAACTGGCATGATGTGCTCAACCCGTTTTTCGTCGGCTTTGGTGACCCGATAACGCAGCACCCAGGTTTCTCCTCCCTTACGGGGCAATTTCTTAAGTGATCCACGCTGATAGCTCATGTGTTCCTTTCAGCGCGGAGACTGCCTGATCGCATCGTACCGCATTCTTGGGATTTTAGGATCAGGCGGCTTTGTGCCTCAACAGCAATGGCGAGTTCCGAGAGCCGGAAGACCCAGACCTTGCGCATGCGCCCGGTCCCGATGGCGTAGGCTCCGCCGACGCCCCTCCGGGCAAGCGTCAGCAGGTATCTGCGGTTGATGGAAAGAAAGCGCGCGGCTTCTTCAGCAGATACAAATGGCTCGGGTGTCACGGCTGCCTTCCTCCACCATCGCTTGTCAAGATTTCCTTGTCTTTCGCGTTGCAGGCTCCTCGCTTGCAATCAGAGACAGAAACTTGCCATTCGCGAGAATCACTTTTTGTCGACTGCATCATGGTGTTATCGCTCACACCTATAAAGGGCGAAAATTCGCCGGACGTATCGACTTTTCGGCGCCAACTCTCGTAAACTATTGAAAATTTGACAAGAAATAAATCTAAAGAACTTTTGTTGCGGTTGACGAAAACTCGTTGATGAACCGGATAGCTGCTGTAAGCCATCAGCAGCAACACGGCGGGCCCCTTCCCGCGCTCGCCTTACACGCAATTCACGGGACGCGGGGAGGTCGCTCGGGAAGGGGCATCTTGTCTACGCGCGTAGGCTATGACATAAGGATTTGGGAAGAGATCAGTTCCGTGATCCACCGGGAAACCTACCGCCTGGTGGGAGACACCCAAAAAGTAATCTCGAACGACCGCTCATTGGCCGAATTCCAAAGCAAGCCGCCAGTTCCTTGGCAACTCACGGAAATAATGGCACAGCGCGCCGAAGTCTGGGTTCAGCGCCTGTACGATGTCTGTTGTGACGCTTATAAGAACAGGGGTAAGGTGCCGTCGGCAGATTTCGATCGAGCAGTGTGGGCGTATTGCATAGAACCTTTCATCATGGGGGACAGGCCTTTACGCAGCCGTGATTACACGGTATCCCCGCTTCTAGAGCTACTCTTTTGCGCCGTGGGTTCGCCGCCGGAAAAGCGCCGTGACCTCAGGGTGAGTCAAAAAGATTCCTGCCTGCATGTGCGCCGGCAGGTCTATGAAATTTGGTACGACAAGCTTCACCATCTAGCTCCCAGAATTAATGAGGCCGTCGCAGTGATGGCCCGCGCTAATGAACTCGAAGCTCGTGCAATGAGAATTGCGAGGGGGTTGCCTCCAGATCCTCCGGCACAACCACCGACGGCGGATCAGGCCGGTTCGATGGTACAGCGTGCTCCGTCAGCCGAGCCTCAATCTACTCCAGAGGCTTCATCAGCAGCGTTGCCAGCATCTCCAGCCTCGCCCCCTGTGAAAGAAGAAACTGTAATGGAACCGCGAGATCTTACGGAAGGTGAAACGCCTTCCCAATCGAGCGGTGTGCAGGAGGCAACTTGGGACACCATCGAAATTCTGTTCCTGAGCGACGAGCGTGTTCAGATTCGCAACGGGCCAAACACCGAAACGTGCAACTACGCGGAGTTTGGCTTTGAGGATGGCAGGAACGGAAAGCCAAGCCAGGGATGGGGAATCTTACGTGAACTGGCAGAGCAGGGTGGTGTCATTCGAGAAGCCAAGCAAGGGCCTCAGGCTTGGGCGAAGATTGAGAAGCGAGTCCAGGAAATACGGAAGGTACTTCGCACGTACTTCGGCATATCCGCCGATCCCCTCCCGTTTGTTGAAGGTGGGTATCGAGCATGCTTTAACATCGGTTGTGGTCCTTCGTACGACACATAGGCGAGTTTTCTCCCTCTCGCAAACAGAATCTCTCTAATTTATTTCCGCCTATTTCTCAACGGTTTAGGGAAGTTTTCTCCGAAAACTCTCTTTCCCCATCGAATTTTCGCCCTGTTAGGTTGTGAACACCTCACAACCGTGCGAACGCAACAGCGTATCGACTGAAGAAAGCCGGTTGTTTACGGGAGAGCTGCCCGGCAGCGCACCCTACCGGCTCGTGATGCGCTCTCCGTCGGAGCTACATCCTCATCCCAGTTGGATAAAGCACAATCTGGGCCTATCGGTGGCTCGGCTCTCAGCCATTGCCGCAAATTGGAACCCGTCGAAGCTTGACCCAGTCTCAATTACCAGAGCTGGAACGATTCTGAAGGGCCATGAGATATGTGAACTCGCTCGCAGAAGGGGGGTTGAGCAAGTCTCTTGTCTTGAGTACGACCTGGACGAAGCGGAAGCCCTTTTGTGGATTATCCAGCACTCTCGCCAGGATCAGGGATTGACTCCCTACTGTCGCATAGTCCTCGCGCTGGATTACGAACCATCATTTCGTGAGCGTGCACGACAGAACCAGCGATTAGGAGGGCAATTCAAGGGTTCGACAACTTTGCCGGAAGCTCAGGCAATAGATTGCCGACGAGAGATCGCCAGGTTGGCCGGCGTTTCCGAGGGCACGCTGGCCAAGGTCAGGAGGCTGCTCCAAACGGGGCGCATGGAACTGCTGGAGGCGGTTCGCGAAGGAGAGGTGAGTATTCATTGTGCCTCTGTTTGGCTGCGGAACCCCGAAAAGCAGCTAGACCAACTCACGCTGTACCGAAGTATGTGTGGAATCACTAGGACGATCGATTCACTGCTACATCGGCGTCGTATCGCACCCCCGACAGCGACAGGACAACTCGACATTCAGCGAATCGGAAGCGCGTTGGCAGCAATGGATACCGAGCGAACGACCTCCGTCCTCATTGGCGCGATTCGAACCACAGGTAAGGTCATTCTGCTCTCAGATGAGCTTTTGCAAGCCTTGGAAAGCCAAGGGGAACTGCAGCCATGAAACACAGTGAGAGTCCGTTGAAGAAGATTTTCGAGTTGACCCAACACGAGTGGGATCATCCAGCCGAACGCGCCGCCGTGCGTGACAATTTCCGCAAGGTATGTGCGTGCCGAACGCCAGCCCTGGGAGGTGAAGTCTATGCATCCGCCGCGGGTGAGAAAGTCTTCCACCACACCTGCAAATCGAAGTGCTGCCCGAGCTGCGGAAACCGCGCGACGCTGCTTTGGCTGGAAGAGCAGTGGGCCGCGCTACCAGATATATCTTTCGTTGGCATTGTTCTCACCATGCCCAAGGTCTTCTGGCCGGTCTTTAAAGCCCATCGGCATCTACAACACGATTTGCCAGCCCTGGGTGCTGCGGTGCTCCAGCAGTGGGCGTGGAACCTGTATCAAGTACGCTTGCACATAATCGTCATACAACACACCTTCGGTGGCCGTCTGAACCATTTTCCGCATCTTCACATGATGGTCTCTGCGGGCGGACTGAAACCAGCCGAAGCCCGCTGGGTGGAACCACTAGAGTTTGACCGCGAGCAGATCATGATTCTATGGCGGTTTGCGGTTACCGCGTATCTCTGGAAGGCGAATCGGGATGGGCTGCTTCGGAAGTCCCACCTGCCTGAGGAGTTCAACGACCTCATCCATGAGGAGGTGCGGCGGGATTATTGGCACATCCACGTCACCCCAACAATGTCCAAGAAACACTTCTTGGGCTACGCTGGGCGCTACATCCGCCGGCTTCCCATTGCCCAAAGCCGCATTCTCAAGGTGACCGAGGATGAAGTGGTCTACCTGGCTAAAGACACGAGGACGAAGACCTTCCAGGAGACCAGCTGCACGCCAGCGGAGTTTGTCGCCCTGCTCTCTCCCCACGTTTTGGACCGATACCAGCACTCCATGCGTTATTACGGCTTGCTGGCACCACGGACGAAGAGGCTGACTTCAGCTGCCGTGTTTGCTCTTCTCGGTCAGCACCCCCGCCCCAAGCCCCCACGTCAGGGCTGGGCTGATTCGCTCAAGCAGCACTTTGGGGTTGATCCGCTCATCGATGAATTCGGCAATCCAATGCAATGGGTTGGACGCCGACAACCTGTGCCCGTCAGGGCTCTTCCGAGAGCCGGACAATAGACGATTCATGGGCCTGCACTTGACGCACGACTCCTGCGGGCCTGTGAGCCGCCGGGCGAAGCTTTAGTTCTTCGAACCCGGCGTTCCTCTCTCCTGAATGCGACAGCAGCTCTGCGAGCAATCGCAGGTTCATCCCTGATACGGACCTTTTATCTGTCTCTGGTCACTCGCCACGTACGCTCCAAGCCACAGAAAAAGACTTTTTTGGCCTAACTGAGAATCCAAGTCTGCGGCCATCTGAGTTTTTAATTTTCCTAGAGATCAAGCAGGCGAAGCACCGTCCGCGAGCGCGTGACAAACAAATTGGCTCCGATTGCGACGCTCGCACTTCCGGCTCACAGAGGGTCCTCTGTGCAACGATGGTGAATTATCATGAGGTTATCAATCGTCACTAGATCTGGGCTCAGAAAGTGGATCGCGCGGGGAGAAACCGCCCTGCGCGCGCCGACGCGGAAACCGGGAAGAGATACACGATGAACATACTGTTATGGGGCCTGCAAGTTCTCGCCGCGCTCCTGTACGGATCGTCGGGCGTCATGAAGGTATTCATGTTCGACAAGGTAAGCCAAGACGTCCCGTCCTTTGGCGCCTTGCCGTGGAAAGCCTGGATGACCCTGGGCATCCTAGAGCTCGTGTGCACGGTCGGGCTCATCGTGCCCCCCACGTTCCATTGGCAGCCGCCGCTGACGATCCTGGCTGCCACGGTCTTGGCGGTCGAGAGCCTCGTGTTCGTCGGGGTGCACGTCAAGTACCGCGAGGTCGCGCCCACGATCTTGAGCGGCGTGCTGGGCCTCCTCATGGCGTTCATCGCGTATGGCCGTATGGTTCTGCAGCCGATCTTCTGACCGGCGGGGCGTCTCACAAAGGGTAAAATCTGGGAAACGCAACGTCTCGGTTCCGTGAACATGAAAATCGAGTGGATACGCTGTCACAGCTACGAAGAGGCGCGGAACTATTCACGGATCATCTATTTGCATGAGTGGCATGGAAAGCCTTTCTACTGGGGCAAGGCGGAGAACAGTTTTTTCGGCGGCCACATGCTCGCGAGAGATGGTTTGAAGGCCAGCGGACGCTACAACGCAGGTTACCGGCATTGGATCGAAGGGTGTCTACGGGACGGTGGAGCCCTCTACATTGGAATGCTCGACGAGGAAGCCATAGGCCGTATCGCTGAGGTCGAGAATTTCCTCATCCACACCTACGGGCATGAAATGAACACCAAAGTTACTGCCCCCCTTTCGATACTTCAGATCGAGCATGAAGGGGATGTTCCCCAATCGATTGCTGCGTCTCACAAAGGGTAAAATTTGAGCGAAACAGGGCTGACGGAGGGAACTCCTATTTATGAGCTGGCTGGGCTGGCTACTTGTCTTGTTTATCGCTTATTGGTTCCTAAGCGACCTGTTCAGATCGAAACGGTGCTACCCCCACGGAGTTTTCGGTCGATGCCGACGCTGCGAGGCAGAAGCCGAGGCGAGAGTCAAAGCAAAAGCCAGGGCTTGCGAGCTGACATTCGGGAGTTGGTAACCCAGAACGTAGACCTTGAGAGTTTTCATGCCGGATGCCGACTTTCGCCAAGAGAGCTGAGACAGCATTATGAACTTGATGAAGGTCTGTGTGACGAACGCGAGCCTATTGAGATCGCAATCTTCGACGATCTGCTGACAACAGGGTCGCATTTCAAGACCATCAAGTCCGTCCTGCGCGATTACTTTCCCGACACTCCAATCTCTGGAATTTTCGTAGCCCGTCGTTACATCGTGGACGAGGATTAGCATCCGGGAAAAGCCCTTGAAAGGTTTGGTAGTGGTGTGAGATTCTCCGCCCTTGAACGCCGGAGCGGACGGCGTAAACTTGGGACATGGCGAAGAAACACGAATTCTTACCTCCTGTGGCTCCCGAAGAGCGCACATACCGCTGCACTGGTTGCAGTTGGACGTTCAATAGTGCCAGTTATGGGCCTGAAGAGGCGAGAGCTGACTTTGAATCCTATCACCGAAAACCCGGGCCTCACTTAGTCGCCGATGGTGGCCAAGCGAATGGTTAGCCAAGGCGATGTGGTTGAGGTCAATCTCGGCCTTTTATGCCGGTGATTGGTGATGCTCGCCACAGCGTCTGCTTGGCTTTGGCTTCACACTGACAGTTTAAGGTCGGGCGACCCTCGTTGTATTCGACCCGTGAGCGAGTTCTGAGGGCCACAGGACCTCCCACGGGTGGCTCTGGACGTCTGTATGGGATATTCCTTCCACGTATGCAAGCTCGACGGAGTCATCGAATCGATATGCTTAAACTGTGCGACGATAGTCGCCAGAGGATGCTCCGACAAAGAGCTGCCGGCCGAAGACGAAGCACACATGCGTCCCCAGGCTTCTAAAACCGCAGCGGAAATCTGGCTGTAACCACTGTGGCCGCACAAAGCGGCATTGCCTCCGTTCTTACGACAGGAACTCGGATACGGCCTGCACAAATCGTCGTCAGGCTACATAAGTTCGGACGTGCCTGTCACCGATGAAGACTCTTAGGTCTAATCTCTTCCCCTAGAACAAAACGCGAGCAGACGAGTTCGTCTGCTTGTTTCACAAAAAATACAAAGGAGACTTATGAGAGCCGCCCAGTATGTTCGGATGTCCACGGAAGGCCAGCAGTACTCCACTGAAAACCAGATGACGGCGATTCAGGAGTATGCCCACAAGAATGGTTTCGAGATCGTGCGCACCTACGGCGACGAAGCGAGGAGCGGTCTCGACCTGAAGCATCGTCCCGGCTTAAGCAAGTTGCTGGACGATGTTTGGAATGAGCAAGCTGACTACTCTGTTGTTCTCGTGTATGACGTGAGCCGATGGGGTCGCTTTCAAGATGTCGATGAATCTGCTCACTACGAATTCCTGTGCAAGAGCCGGGGTATCAGAATTCATTACTGTGCGGAGCTGTTCCCAAACGATGACAGTCAGAGCTCCGTAATCCTGAAGACTCTGCGAAGGACTATGGCTGCAGAGTATTCTCGCGACCTATCCGAGAAGGTGTTTGCCGGAATGTGCCGACTCGCTCGCATGGGTTTCAAACTTGGCGGAGTGGCGGGATATGGGCTACGGCGACTATTGGTTGACGAGACGGGATCACCAAAAGTGATTTTAGAGGCTGGCCAGCGCAAGTTTCTGACGACGCAACATGTGAAACTCATTCTGGGGCCGGAGGAGGAGGTGCGAGTCGTACGACAGATTTATTCCATGTACTTGAACGAGAATATGACGGTCAGTGACATCACACGCTTCTTAAACCGCCAACAGGTTCCTCGCGAGGTCCCGCGTCCTTGGAACGACATCGCAGTCCATCGAATTCTAAGCCACCCGAAGTACGCCGGCTGTGCCGTGTTTGGGCGATTCAGCACCAAGATGAGAAGCGACAAACGTCCCCGGCCTCGTGATGAGTGGATTCTGCTACCTAACAGCTTTGAGCCCATCATCTCGCCAGAAGTCTTCGAGGAGGTGCAGAAGAAACGGAGAAATGCTGTCTGGTTGCTCACAGACGAGGAGGTCTTGGAGCGTGTGCGCGCGTTTGCCGAGGCCAACGGTGCAGTGCGTCACGATACCCTGCCGCGGCGTAAGGGCGTCCCCTGCTACGACACATTGATAAGAAGGTTTGGCAATATGAGGCAGGTTTACGACCTCATCGGCATGCAATTCACCAGGGTGTTCCATCTTCGCGGCGGGCAGCAGAAATCGTAGATATTGAGAATGAAAGCTGGGATGGAATTTGAGGGCTCGCTTAGAGCTGCGGAGATCCCATTCCGTCGCGATGGATATATCTTCACCTTAAGCGCCTGTCATCCGCTCCATCTCCAGTTGGCTTGGTGCATCGGAAGAACGCACCGGGGTGACCTGCGGTGGAAAATTCACTGGAGCAGAAACGCTCATAACCAGCCTTGCTTGGCTGCCCGATTGACTTTCGATAACGAGAAAATCCTGGACTGGTTTTTGCTAATGAACGCACCCCATTCGCAAACGAACTTTCGGCTGTCTGAGCAAGCGATTCGTGGCACCCAGTCGGCCCGCTCATCTATTGCAGAGGTGCTCGCTATCATTCAGCAACGTTGTGCCATCCGGCAAGACCCCGGATAAAACTTGCACCCACGTTCCCGAGTCTTGATTGCTACTCACCACGGCGGGGTGTGTGAACCTAACAGAAGTGCCGCCGTCTTGGAGTGAAGCCAGCGCGGGCCGGCACCAACCAACCAAAAGATTCAGGAGAAAGGAGCCGAACATTACAGTTAGGCTTGCCTGAACAGCGGCGGGTCTTGATGTAGGAATGCGGCGAGACCTGCAGCAACGATTGAAGGGCTCAGAAAGGCAGTTCCTGGCCAACTGCTATGGTACATGAGAGTGCAATACGGGGGAAGCTAAGCAGCACCGCCAAGCGCGAATTTACCTCGGTAATGATTTCGTCTCAATAGAGAACTTTCAACTGCCAAAGGGTGCTATTAAAGCAGCCCACTATCATGGCCGTACGGGTTGGCTTGATTCACGCAATTCCGGGCGTTACCCGTTACGTGTTAGCATCTTACAGAAAATCATGCGGCACCATCATCCCATGCTCAAAAAGCCGCGCCTGTTCCCGATCTATATAGGAACGCAGCAGCGCGAGCGGCTATTCCGCCTAGCCAAAACGACCGCCCGCGCTAGGAGTGAGACGCGGACTGCCTTCTTCCTGCGCGCTCTCGCTCGCGAGGTGTTGCGCCGGCAGGCGGAGGTGCCTGGGCTGTTGCTGGATCGGAACGAGTTGGCAGTGCTGGCGATGTTGACGCCGGAGGAGCGCAGGGAATACGGGCTTTAAGGTTGTCAATCTCTTCTTCGGTGCGCTCTTGCCCAGAGTCGGGCCGTTTTAGGCTTGCCTTGCTTTTGTTTTTGCTCCGGCTGACCTTTGGAACAATCTCCTGGCCGTGGGTGGGTTCCATTCGAGCAAGAGTCGTTTCATCTTGTCTTCGAGTGCGGCGACCTTTCCCCGTAGTTCTTTGTTCTCAGTGTTTATCTTGCGCATCTGTTTCGTGGTCGCTTCGTACCATAACTCCCACCGATCAAGCTGCTTGCTGAGGCGTTCGATTATGATCCGATCTGATTCTAGCCCCGGCTGCTTGGCAATCAAGCGAACACGCAGAACCTCGTGTTTCTTCATTAGGTCGTGGAGCTTGCGTCGATCCTTGGCGGTCCTGAATGTGAGAGAGGATTTCGGGAATTGTGGCGTCCATAACCGGCTCCCTCAGTGAAATGTCAACTCGTCATTCGTAAATTCTGCATACGGCTTTGCTTTGTTCGAGTCTTTGCCTTTCACTAATTGCTCAATGCTCATGAATTCAACAGTCACAGCAGAGAACCCTTTCTGATCAGGGTTCAGATCAAACTCAGAGTATACCGAGCTAGCCGCCGAATACGCCGTATGCAGCAGAGCGGCTTTTCGTTCGTCATGTGCTTTGGGAAGATCCTCTTCGCTAACGAGTACCCTTACGATCACGCGCTGACGATCATCGCTCAGTTTTCTAATGAAAGGTGCGCCGATACCCTTGAGCATCACCATCGAGTTCCGCGTCATGTCCTCATCCACGCGCATTACGTGATAGTCAAATTCGGAGATAGTCGCGGGACCGAAATATTTCTCAAAGACCGGAGCAGGTTTCGGGTTAGGTTTAGCGACTTGGAAGGCAAGGGACGCGATGGACAGTAAAAGCGACGTCACGACCATAGGCGTTTTCATGGCCATAATTGTCCTCCTTGCCGCGATAGCGAAGCAACAGGATTTGCGAATGCGTAGCGGGTCAGTTCTGGAACCCCTTGTCCCTCCACGCTACACACAAGAATCTGGTATAGTTCTGGGCTTGATGGCCAGCGGTTCGCACTTAGGCTGCATCCCATCTTCCCAACCGCCGCGCTCAATCACTGAAATGTGCCTTGGCGTGTTTGCACTCAGACTCGCGCAAAAGAGACAATCGCACATGATGGCCCTCAAGATCGATTCCGGCGCCGTCGCGCTTTGTCTTTCACGCTGAAACGCATGTGGCGTCTGTCGTCCGAGTTAAAGGAGAAACTTATGAAACGAGCGTTCTACTGCATTCTCTCCCTGGTCGTGCTTTGCGCTCTGGCTGCCCCGGCCAGTCCGCAAGCGACAAATGCTACGAAACAGACCACAGTTAATTCTGCGAACTTCGTTCAAGCCGACAGCGGCGCTCAGAAGAACCCCGATGGCAAAGTGCAGGGCAACCCCGACGTTAAAGTTTGGGTGAATACAAAATCCGGCGTCTACCATTGCCCCGGCACGCGTTGGTACGGGGCTACAAAACAGGGCGAGTACATGACGCAAGCCGAGGCGCAGAAGAAGGGATATCGGCCGGCGTATGGCAAGTTCTGTCAGTAAGATTGCTCTTGCGCTTTCTCTCGCTGTGTGCGGTTCGATGGCACATGCGCAAGCCGTCCCTGGGCAGTGTGGCTATGACCGCTGGCCGGTGAAAATTCTCGCCGACAAAGACCGGGGCCAGGTGAACATCACGCCGGTTGACACCACGATTGCGAAGCTAGGCGCGATCCCGATCCACGAGATTCCGTACCCGTATGACCGGCGTATTCATCCTGAAGAACTGATCGTCTATCGTGTGCGTGCCAGATTGTTGCGCGTTCGCCGAGAAGAGGATTCCGACCTGCATTTGCTGATCGCCGATCCTGACGATCCGAGCAAGCGCATGATTGCGGAAATCCCGGCCCCTGAGTGCGCGGTTGGCACTGGCCATGAGGATGAGTATCGAAGGGCACGAAACACCATCGCCAGTGTCGCGATAGGCTCTGAAATCGAGCTTGTCGGCGTAGGCTTCTTCGATTTTCTCCATGAACAGCGCGGCGCTGCGACCAATGGCATAGAACTGCACCCGGTTCTGTCCGTAAGCATCATACAAACCAAGTCACGTCAGTAGGCGTTTGTCTCGTTGCGGAGGCTCTGGGAGGCAGCCAACCCGCAAATTCTCAACCGCCGTGCTCAATCACAGCGCACAATCAACCGTTTGAAGGCTCTGACTCACAGAGACTTCAAGAGCTACTTCGTGCGAGTGATTGTTCCTGCCGGCGGCGATAACTTTGTGCTTTTGTTTCCCGTCGAGTTCTTGCAAGCGCTCCCGCAGAAATAGAGTCTCGATTTCAGCGTGCCCAATTTGTGCCCAACAGGACAGTGCAGAACGTGACAGAACATCACCGAACGTAATGCCTCTGTTTTGCAGGCTCTTGAAAGCATAAGGAAAAGCGGGGCTTAGGCTGCGCCGTGGAAGGACTCAAAATCCGCCGGGCTTCGGCCCTTGGGGGTTCGATTCCCCCTCCCGGCACCAACACTCAAGGGCTGGTTTACCAGCTTTCTTCACCCCACGGTGCAAGCGCCCGAAAGCTTGTACGAAATCCTCAACATGATGTAAACGCGATGTGGCGGAGGAGCTGGGCGAGGATGTTGGAGGCACGCACTAGGGCTGCCCGCTCATTGTGTGGAACGCCGCCCGCTCTCAACTCCAGATCGCGCGCAGCTTAAAGGCACCGCGAAGCTCCGCTGGAGCCGCGCTGGGTGCGACACGCACGGTCTCGTACAAAGCAGTAAGCCGGTCAATCTCGTGCTCGCCGCTGCTGTAGCTTGTCAGCTCTCACGCCAGACGCAAATTCGTTTTTGCGGAATCGACTTACCATTGCCTGAGACCGTCCTTCATGCCGAATCGAGAGATCAAGGACAACTCTGCGAAGCGATACAACGGCTGGAATGTGCAACCACTGTGCAACCGTACCGCGCTGAGGGAACCGGACGGAACTCGTCAGGGAGGATGCAGAGAGCGTCTAAATGACTGTGCTTAATAAAGTTGTAGAGATTCTGGCGGAGAGGGGGGGATTCGAACCCCCGATACAGCTTTTGACCGTATAACGGTTTAGCAAACCGCCGCCTTCAGCCACTCGGCCACCTCTCCGCTGTTTGCTTACGGCAGTTTACCACGATATTCTGTACTGCGCTGCTGGCCAATTGCTTGAGTTTTCGCGCCGGATAGCAAGGTTGAGACACAGGTAAGACCAGTAAACCCATCAAAATCAGCAATACCTTAGTTCGCGACGCTAGGTGGCCGACGCGTTTGGGGTCTCATGACAACGCGAAAAGAGAGATAGGATTGGCGCTTTCCGAAGCGCCAATCTCTATCCAAAATAAGGAAACCCACAGAGGTTCTTTGCCGCAGCTGCGGCGGTCGCGCAGACGAATTCTGTGTACTGGGCGGAAAGAGCAACCCACCGGCATGGTTTCTCGCTAGGTTCTTGCGGAGAACACCTCGACCCTAACACGCCAAGCCCTGGTGCCTATGGTTGAGGAATTGAATGAGCAGCGTCATCAACACCGGGAACCCGGGTGCGGCGGTCCGGTCCAGCTTGGTCCTAACTGTGGGAACCCAGTTCAATAGATGGCGTTCCAGAAACTCAGTCTCTGCCCGCGCAACTGAAAGGGCGGTCTCTTCCTCAGATGTATTTTCGCGGGTGTAGCGGAGCGCAGCTAGAAACTCCAGTTGGGTGACAAGGTAGTCAGGGACGGCGCGGCTGGGGTCAGATTTGAGGCCGAGGACTTCGTAGAAATAGGTATTTTCTAGCGCGATTTCCGGAGGGGGACGGGTTTTGTCGTGGGCCGACTCGAAGAGAGGCACTGGCGGTTCGGGGATGCCGACATCAAAGAGGGCGATATAGGCGGACTCATACTCCTCGTAATTGGCAAACCATTCGAATCCGGGGAATTCACCCTCACACGCTAAACGATGCCATAGATTCTGTAGTGCCTCCAGCAGTGCAGGCTGCGACAGCAACTCGAAGCACTGGCGCGAAGGCGGCGCAAAGACGAACGCAAAGAACCGGTAGAGATCGTTTTGCTGCCAGTCGATCGGGGCAATAGCGGTCTCGTCCGTGGCGATGGTCGGCATGGTAACTCCTGCTCTGAATCCTTCTCCCTACTCCAGCATTTGCCAGACGGAGAAATACTTTCGGCCGTCGCGGTCCTTTTGGCTGCCGTTCCAGACGGCAAAAGCCACCGGCGTACCGGAAGGCAAATCGGGTAATTCGAAAGTCACACTCCATTGACCGTTCTGATACGTGCCGGTCGCTGGAAAGCTCTGGCCCGTGCGGCGCGTGGTGCTGCGCCCCTGGGCCTGCATCAACATGGCGCCGCGAGTGGCGTTCCAGTAATAGATATCGACCGGATGCTCGGCGTCACCCATCTGCAGCGACGGTGTGATCGCCCCGGCTTCTCCCTTGACCGGGAACATGACCGCTGCGGCATCGAAGAAGCGGTCGTCGGCTTCCGTCTGTACCTTCCGGAACCGTGTTTCCGGCGGAGTATTGGGAACTTCAGGCAGCGTTACGGCATCAGGGGTTGCATCACGCCAACTAAGCTGTACGAGCAGCTTTCCACCCGCGCGGGCGAGACGCACGTCCACGGCCGGAATCTCAAGCGCGGCGGGTTCGTCGGTGTCATAGAGCGGAGGTGTGCGGTTGAGGCCAATGTGCTTCACTGCGACCTGGTTCCAGGCGGCAGGGCCGCCATTGAGCAGGTTGTCCGCGGTGGATGGCGACGCAACCACGGACAGAGACTGCCCGGCTGCCGGCTTGGCTGCACCTGCACCCTGCGCCCACATGGCGGAGCAGAACAACAGGTGCCCAACGCCGAGGATGACAAGTTGACGAGTTCGCATGACCTTCTCCTACCCCTGGATCTGCACTAACTGCGACCGGATGCGGTAGCGTGTCTCGGCATCGCGGCCAATCAGCAGTTGCAGCACGTCGCTGCGCCCGCCTGCCTGCGCTCTCTTGAGCTCGGCCTCAAGGCGCGTAATCACGTTCTTTACGTCCGGGCCAAACAGATAAACCAGGTAGTCGATTGGCAGCCGGGAATCCTCCAGGATGCTCTTGCCGTAGTTGTCCCGCTTCGGGGGATTGAACGGTGGCACATAAAAGACGTTGGGTTGCGTTCCCTTTTCCGGGAACAGGGGCAGCGCAATCTTGTACACGAGGACGAGCTTGTGCACGGGCGACTCGGGATCATCCAGTAGCCCGACGAAGCGAAGGCGGCCCGGACATTGCTTAGCGCAGGCATTGACCTCGCCTTTCTCCAGACGCGGATAACAGAAGATGCACTTCTCGGATTTTCCGTTGACCTCGTTGAAGTAGATCTTCTTATAAGGACACGCCTTGATGCAGTAGCGGTACCCCTGACAGCGGTCTTGATCAATGACGACAATTCCGTCTTCCTCGCGCTTGTAAATGGCCTTGCGTGGGCAGGCTTCGAGACACGCCGGATAGGTGCAGTGGTTGCAGATACGAGGCACGTAGAAAAAGTAGTTTTCCTCGCCGTTCATGCCGCCGACGTCTTCGTCCCAGTTGACGCCGGACTTAGGCTCCGGCGAGGGCATTACCGGTTTTCTTTTGCCTTCATAGAGGCGCTGCTCGTAGTCGTATTCCCAAGCGTGACCGTAGTCGTCCATGGTGGGCAGAGGACTGGGTTGGAGCTGACCGTCCTTCCAGCCCCCGCCGATACGGTCCCATTGACGCGGATAGCCGAGGCCAGGACGGGTCTCAACGTTGTTCCAGTACATGTAGCCGGTGCCGTCGCGGTCGGTCCACAACTTCTTGCAGGCGATGGTGCAGGTCTGGCAGCCCAGACATTTATTCAGGTCCATCACCATCGCGTATTGGTGCTTTGACATGGCTGCCTCTCCTCAGACCTTGGCCTTTTCGACTTCCACCTTGGTGTCACGATTGTTGCCCGTGGGCCCCCAGTAGTTGAGTCGGAAGTTGACGTGCCCGTACTTGCCGATGAGTTGCGTGGGCTTGATCTTGATATACGTGAGCGACTGCCAGCCACCCTGCTTGAAGCCGAGGTATTTCTCCCATCCGTGGTACATGGTGACGCGGCCGGGCTTCTCCCCGGGCAGGATCTGCAACCGGCATACGCACTGGCCGATTTCGTTGTGGATGCGGACCCAGTCATTGTCCTGCAGGCCCCGCTTGCGAGCGTCGTCGGGATGCATGTAAACGATGGGCCCTCCCCGCTGCAAGCGCAGCATAGCGCGGTGGTCGCGCCAGGTGGAGTGGATGGACCAGCGTCCGTGCGGGGTGTTCCAGTAGAGGGGATATTTTTCCTCTAAGGGCTCCTTGAATGTGGGCAGTGCCTCACCCAACTCGATGTACCACGGATGATCGATGTAGAACTGCTGACGTCCGGTGAGTGTGTGCCACGGAAGCTTCTTGTCCACCTGGAATTTGAACGGAGTGTAGGCGACCCCGGGCTCGATGTCGCTGTTCCAGGACTCGGGATCGGTAGCGACGAAGCGCTGGGGTTTCTGCTGGAGCAGTTGATAGGTCATGCCCTTGGTTTCTTCCGCATTCCCGAGGATGAAGTTGACCGCCTGCTCATCGGTCTGGATTGTCCCTTTGCCGGTCCAATTGTGGGCGAGTTGTGTGAAATCACGGTTCCAGTCGAAGGCCTCGTCGTGAAAAGGTTTGAGACCTTTCTGGGTGGCGATTTCCGCCATCTTCGCGGCCAGGGCATGGAAGATGTCCCAATCGGTCTTGCTCTCAAACAGGGGCTCGCAGGCCTTGCCGAAGGGATGAATATAGCTGTGGCAGTCCGTGGTGTTGATGTCCACCTTTTCGTAGTAGCTGGCGGCGGGCAACACCACGTCCGAGTAGAGCGCCGTGGTGTCCATGCGGTAGTTGATGTCCACGATCAGATCGAGGTTTTTCCACAGCGACGACTCCAGGATCTCATTGCCCTTTGCCTGGTTCAGGTAGTTGGCCCGCCACACGATGAAGGCCCGCGGTTTCCTGCCGTTCTTGGGCCAGAGCGGCATCCATCCGTTCTTCACCGATTCCTGGATGTACCACTCGATGGGCTTGCCGTTGTACAGATGCGGGTCCTTGTTGGTGGAGTGGACGTAGCTCCAGAGGGTGGTGTTCTGGAAACGCTGTTTTTTGCGGGTTTCCGGGTAGGCAAGCTTGAAAAAGCCCTGCTCCGGCCAGAGGCGTTCCTGGCCCACGTAGTGATTGAATCCGCCGCCGTTCTTGCCGGTGTTCCCGGTCAAGGCCACCAGCAGGATGAGGGAACGGTTGCTGAGGTCGTTGTGGAACCAGTGGTTGGCGCCCGCGCCGTGGATGATCATGGCCGGCTTGCGCGTGCCCAGTTCCCTGGCGAAGAGCTCGATCTCGTGCGCCGGAAGGCCGGTCCGGTCGGCGACTTTGTCCAGCGTGTATCCTGCAAGCTCCTGCTTGAGAAGGTCAAAGACGGTAGTGACTTCGGCGCTCTTGCCATCGGCGAGTTGGATTTGGAATGTGCCGGTCAGGGCCGGGTCGGCGCCATTGAGCTGGATGGTTTTCTGCTCCGATCCCATGGAGCCCGGAGTGGGAACCGCGCGCTGCTGCTTCGTGTCCCAGAAATAGAAGATGTCCGCCTTGCCACCTTTCTTGAGGTCGGACTCGCGGAGGAAGCGCTTCGAGCCTGACAACACGAGCAGAGGCATATCCGTCTGCTCTTTCACATACGGTGCGTCAATCAGGTTCTGCTCGAGGAGCAGTCTGGCCACGCCCAGCGCGAGGATGCCGTCCGTGCCCGGGTTGATGCGGAAGTATAGGTCGGCATGGATGGCGCTGGAGTTGTAGTCGGGCGAGATGCATACGATCTTGGCGCCGTTGTAGCGCGCCTCGTAGCCAAAGTGGGCGTCGGGAATGCGCGTCTGCGAGATATTCGATCCCCAGAGCACGATGTATTTTGAGTTGAACCAGTCGGCACATTCGCAGGCTTCGGTTTGCACGCCCCAGGTCAGCGGCTCGCCCGGAGGCAGGTCGCAATACCAGTCGTAGAACGAGAGAAAAACGCCGCCGATGTAGTGGGCCAGTCGGGAACCAGCACAAAAACTCACCGGGCTCATGGCCGGGATCACGCTGAAGAATGAGTTTGTATCAGGGCCGTAGTTGTAGATGTTGTCGAGCAGCTTTTCCGCTACCAGCGTGAGCGCTTCGTCCCAACTGGCGCGGCGCCACTTCCCCTCCCCGCGCTCTCCGGCCCGGATGAGCGGGTAGCGCAGCCGCTGCGGACTGTACACATACTCAGTGAAGCATCCGCCTTTCTGGCAGCCGCGCGGGTTGTAGTCGGGCAAGTCGTCATTTATGCGGGGATAGTCGGCCGCCTGCTCCTCGCGCACCATTACCCCGTTGCGCACATACACCTTCCAGGAGCACGAACCGGTGCAGTTGGCGGAGTGGGTGGAACGAACGACTTTGTCCCAAGTCCAGATCTTGCGGTAGAAATCCTCCCATCCGCGGTAAGGATAGGTGCGCAGCGGATCGAAGTCGCCCGTGAGCGTGCTGAGCACAGGCTTTTCTTTGCGCGAACATCCTGGCAGGGCCAGGGTGGCAGCAGTCATCGCGGCCGTCTGGATGAATTGCCGGCGTGAGAACGGCTTGTTGGGTAGGTCCTGATCGCTCATGGTTTTCCTCCCGAGGGAGCGGACAATGTCACGTTCTGCGCCATCGCTTTCTGGCCTTTCGGCCCTGCCAGTGTCCGCAAGTAGGCCAGCACGTCAGCAATGTCCTGGTCGCTGAATACAGGTGCTTCTTTGCGCTGGAAGGCAGGCATCGCCGTCCCCACGCGGCCGTTCTGAATAGTGCGGACAATGAATGCATCGGTGGCGGCGTGCTGGAACACAGGGTTCCCGATCTCGGGGGCCATTCCGCCGCGGCCATTCATGCCGTGACAGCCATAGCAGTTTCTTTGGAACACCGAGAGTCCGCGGGTGGCATCGCCAGTCGCGGTGACCAGCGGCATTGCCGGAGCTGCAACCGCCCCGTTGCGCAGATATTCGATGACCGCCGCGATCTCTTGTGGAAGCAGTCCGCCGGCATGGGGGCCCCAGGCGGGCATCTGCGTGCCCGGGCGCCCTTGTTCGATGTTGGCCTTCAGGTATTCCGGGCTCGCAGTCGTGACCAGCGAGACCCCGCGAATCGCGGGAACAAAGCGATTGAATTTCTTGTCCCAGCGGCTGTACGTCCCGTTGCCATGGCAGGCAGTGCAGTACTGCTGGTAAACCTGCTCGCCGCTCAGGGGGACGGGATACAGCGCGCGATATTTCTGCTCGATTTTGTCCGGTGCAAGGTAGCTCTCCGGCACATCGCGTCTCCACTGCGACAGCATATAGACAGTCAACGCCAGCGCCCCTCGCTGAGTGACTGTGGGATTGCGCATCAGGCTTCCGCCGACGAGACCACCAGGATCGCGGAAGTGCGCCAGTTGCCAGTTCCACGTCGTGTGGGGAGGCTTCAGATTGGTCATGATGAGTTGGTGGCGGGTCTTGGCGCCCTCGTTATCCAACGCCGGCCCGAGCGTGCCGCCGCGTCCACCAAGCTTGTGGCAGGAACCGCAGCCCTTCTCCCGGTAGAGTTCCATCCCGGCCAGCAGCAATGGCGCTTGGTCCGGCGGGAGTTTTTCTGGATCATGACAGGTGGCGCAGGTGGCCTCGGTCATCTCCGGCGGCAATAGCGGGTAGTCCCAGTACACGTCGTCTGCTTTAGCTTCACGGAAGGTCAAAGCTGCCCCCTGCCCGTGGTGACAGACGGTACACCCAAAGCGGTCAACTGGATGCTTGTCGAGAATGTGTCCCGGGTGCACGCGGTGGGGCTGCGAGACGTCGGCCATGCGCGGATCGTCGATCCCGTTGTGGCACGTGACGCAGCGGTCCACGGCGCCGAACGCCGGGATGCTGGCCTGCTTCATCTCGATGCGGAACTTGGCCAGCAGCTCGCGGCCCCGGTCGTCGGTGGCCTTCTCCAGAAGAAGATCGTGGTACCTGCGCTGTACGCTCTTCCATTGCGCCAGATAGTTTTCCTGCACGGCGGCGCCCACCAGGTAGGCGATGGTAACGAGGCTGGCCACCAGCAGAAGCCAGCGATAAATCCGTGAGGGATCTTTCATCGCACTCCCCTCCCTAGTGCAGCGGCCATTGCGAAGGCCACCAGTAGAAATGCCAGTTAGGTCCGCGATGGACGGTGGCGAAATAGGTCAGCAAAGTAAAGCTGACCAGGAAACAGGTGAACAGCGAAACCGCAGCCAGGCGCACCGAATCCTTTCGCTTCAAGATCAGCAACGACCAGGCTGCGAAGATCAGCACCAACAAGGAACCGGGATTGATGGCAATGATCCAGAGCTGGTGAATGTGGGGAAACCAGTTGCGCAGCCAACCGAAGTTCACGGTCAGTGCCAGCATGCCGACCGTTACGGCAAGGGCGAAGAACAGAGACTGCCAGAAGGTCGATTTCTCGCCTGGCGTGCCAAACCAAACGCCCTCGCCGCCAGGCCGGCGGTCGAGGAACGGGATCAGCGCGAGACCGACCAATACAATGACAGGGATCAACATGCCGCCAGTGAAAGCCGAGTAAGAGACCAGCTCCTGAAGTCCGAGGAAGTACCAAGGGGCCTTCGCAGGGTTCTCGGGAATGGCGGGATTCGCCAGTTCCTTGAGCGGTGCGTCCGAGTAGAAGGCGAGCATGAGCGTTATCGCAACCGTCACCATGAAAACGGCCAGTTCTGCCCAGAACAGGTGCGGCCAACTCATCACCGTGTTCTCCGGTCCCCGGTTTACGGGTGGACGCTTCCCTTTCACCAACGCCATCAGGCCATAGGTTTTGCTGGCCAGCGGTTGAAACACGGTGCGGCGTTCGCCGCCCCACTCCGCGAGTCCCCCCATTGGGTCTTCCGGCTTGGCGAGGCCGCCATCTTTTCGGATTCGCCAGAAATGCACTCCCAGCAGGATCACAAGTGCGAGGGGAAGAACGAAGACGTGCAGCACGTAGAAGCGAATCAGGGAGTCCTGCCCAACGAAGTTTGCGCCCAGCAGCAGGCGCTTTTGGAAGCCGCCGGGATCGAAGAACTTCGTTATTCCAATGGCGTCCGTGAGCTCACGCGGCGAGTTGGCGATGTTGGAGCCGATGGTGATTGCCCAGTACGCCAGTTGGTCCCAGGGGAGCAGGTATCCGGTGAAGCTCAGCGCCAGGGTGATCACCAGCAGTCCGAGTCCGGCCAGCCAGTTGAACTCGCGCGGCTTCTTGTAGCTTGCCGTAAAGAAAACACGTGCCATGTGCAGCAGCACGGCCAACACCATCAACTGCGCCGCCCAGCGATGAATGTTGCGGATGAAGCGTCCTGTATAGACCGTGAAGTGGATGTCCTTCATGGACTGATAGGCCAGCTCCGTTGAGGGCTTGTAGTAAACCATCAGCAGAACGCCGGTGATGATGGTGATCACGAAGCTGGCCATCGCGGTCAGCCCAATCCGAAGGTCAGCGTAGGACTGAGCGTGCGCAGGTGGACCCGAACACTGTGGATGTGCAGGAAAAGGTTGTGAAATGTGGCCTGCGACTCCTCGCGCTCCGATTCGGGCGTCTTCCCCAGGCGGAAACAGGCGTCCTTCACCGTGTGCGGGAGTTCGTGCAGGTTGTGGACAAATTCTCGGGTTGCCGTCTCTGCCACGTTATACCTCCTATACGCGGTAACGCGTGCCCTCTGGGACCTCATTGTCGGCATTAACGATCAGCTCGCCATTGGCGGCGCGGCTGACCTCCAGCCACGGCAGCGGACGCGGCGCCGGACCGCCCACCACATTGCCTCGGGGGTCGAACCGTGAGCCATGGCACGGGCAGGCGAACCCCTCTTTCGATCGCGCCACCGTGCACCCCAGATGGGTGCAGGTTGTCGAGATCGCGTAGAAACCGTCATCGTCGCAGAACAGCACCACATTCTGTTCCGTAAACGGGGTTTCGGTGCCCGCCGAGAACTCCTCCGGCGGACCGAGCTTAAAGCGACGCACCGGTCCGGGCAGCACCGCGGGATTCGGCAGCCGGAAAACTCCGGCTGCGGCCGTACCCAAGGCGGCGAAGAAGCTGCCCAGTGCCGCGAGGCTCAGGAAGCTGCGCCGGCTGACGGGGGGTGGATCTAAACGGGACATGGCTTCCACTCCTTGGCAAAACTGAATTGCTCCATGGTGATGGCGGTCGTAGGACACCGTTCCGCGCACAGTCCGCACCGAATACAGCGTTCTTCGTCTTTGAGGATGGCGGACAAGTCCGCGGGATCGAGGTCCAGCTCGCGTGCGGCAGTGGCAAGTTCCGGCGAAAGCGCCAGCCGGTCAAACGTGACCAGCTTCAGGCACACCGTGGGGCAGACGTCCACGCACCCGCCACACAGGATGCAGCGCTCACCGTCGAAGATGGTGTTGATGCCGCAGTCGAGGCACCGGCCGGCTTCGGTGAGCGCCTGCTCTTCGCTGTATCCAACCTCAACCAGCGCATTCGGCTTCTTCAGTCGCTCTTCCGCGGACAGGGTCGGGATGTGCAAGCGCGAGCGCCGTTCGTAGTGTTTTTCCCGGTGGTAGTTCTCGATCGGGAAATGGAACTGGACTTCCTGGGGTCCAATTTCCTTGCCGCGCAAGAAACGATAGACCGAACGAGCCGCTTGCTTGCCGCTGGCGATGGCATGGATCATGAGTCGCGGCCCGTAGGCAATGTCGCCGGCGATGAATACTCCCGGCGCCGAGGTCGTGCAGGTTGCGGGATCGTTGATGATCTGCTGCGGCGAGCGCATCTCGATCCCGTCGCGCTGCGCGTCGATGAAGCTCAGGTCGGCGGATTGCCCGACGGAAAGCAGCACCGTGTCACCTTCAATCTCTGTTGTGACCGACTCGTCAAACTTCGGGGCGAAGCGCTTGTTTTCGTCGTAGACCTGAGCGCAGCGCACAAACTTCACTCCGCGCACGAACTTCTGCCCGTTTCTCTCGCTTACCAAGACCTCTCTTGGTCCCCAACTGTTGTGGCGTGTAACTCCCTCTTCCTGACCTTCCAGAATTTCCACCGTGTCCGCGGGCATCTCTTCCAAGGACTCTAGGCAGACCAGGTTCACTTGCCGGACACCTGCCATGCGGGCGGCCGTGCGCGATACGTCATATTCTTCCTGGCGCAGCACGGTGCGGGCGACGTCATACGCCACATTGCCGCCACCAATCACGATCACACGCTGCCCCAGAGAAACCTCTTTGCCAAGCGAAACATCACGCAGAAAATCCACACCGCCCATCACACCGATGGCATCAACGTTTGGAATGGGCAGCGCTCTCGAGCGCTTGGCGCCGCAGGCGATTATGACCGCAGCAAACTCGCGGTGCAGGTCTGCGAAGCTGATGTCTTTCCCAACCTGCGTGTTGCATCGGATTTCGACGCCCAGGGACTGAATCACGGCGACTTCCGCCCGGATCAACTCGCGGGGCAGGCGATAGCCGGGTACGCCGGTGTAGAGCATGCCTGCGGGCTGCGGCTCCATTTCAAAAATCGTGGATTGGAAGCCCATCAAAGCGAGATCGTGTCCCGCAGCGAGCCCCGCCGGGCCCGAACCGATGATGGCGATACGTTCTCCAGTGGGCTTGGGAAAGTCGGCGTCGGCGAGAAACTCAAGTAGATGGCTGAGTTCTTCGAGGTCGTCGCACTGGCGCGCTTCCGTCTTGCTCTTCAGATACGGAAACAGCTCGCTGCCTGCGTCGCTGCGGGCGTCGCTCCCAAACTTTTCGCAGACAAACCGCTTCAGCGCGCGAATCGAGATGGGCTGGTCGATGCTGCCCCGGCGGCACGCCGCCTCGCAGGGAGCGCCGCAAATGCATCCGCAGAGAGAAGCCAGAGGATTGGGCCCACGCGCTATCAGATAAGCGCGTTCGTAGTCCCCGGCAGCAATGGCCCGTACGTACCCGCGGGCATCAGTATGGACTGGGCAGGCATACTGGCACTTGATCTGCTCGCGCCAGTACTCGCAGTCCGCTACCCGGACGTTGTAACGCGCCTCGTCCACACTCTTCGCCTGTTGTTGACCGCCTTGCTAACAACTGAGCGTATGCGCTTGGAAAGCAGCCGGCTGTGACATAAATCACGGTAGTCTCGGTCGGACGTGTTCCAGTGTCATCGAACCAAGATGGAACAGCCACCATATTTCGCGGGAAGGGTCACACTTGCGCAGTCGGAGGCCGCCGGGAAATAGGTCTCAGCCGCGATCGCGCAACACCGGGTTTTGAGGCACCTGTCGTCGTATAGTGTTCAGTTGTTCGCTCACGGTCGGCCTTTTTTTCTGGATGGCCATCCTGTTTCGTGGGCTTCGCGGGCGACTCCACAACGACCACATGGGCAATATGCCCTGGCTCTTCTTCTTTTCGGCTTTATCGATTCCAGCCTTTTACGGGGTTGGTCTGCTCGCTCACCCTGGCTCGCACTTCACGACAACCGATTTCTGGCGCTTCTGGGTGGTGCATCTCTGGGTTGAGGACTTCCTGGAGCTATTCACAACGATTATGGTCGCCTATGTGTTCGTGCTGCTCGGTGTTGTGCATGAGCGGATCGCGCTAACCATGATCTATCTCGACATGTTGCTGTACTCAGCGGGCGGCGTGATCGGCACGATGCATCACGTGTACTTTTCGGGCGAGCCCTCTATTCACATGGCTTTGGGCGCCTTCTTCTCCGCTGCCGAGGTAATTCCGCTCACTCTCTTGACGCTCGAGGCATGGACTTTCCTGCAACTGGGATCTCAGCGGGAGACCAAGTCGAAAACATCATTTCCACACTATTGGGCCGTGATGTTTCTTGCCGCAGTCGGTTTCTGGAATTTCCTGGGTGCGGGGATCTTTGGCTTCCTCATCAATCTTCCTATTGTCTCGTACTACGAAATCGGTACCGCCCTGATCCCTAACCACGGGCATGCCGCGATGATGGGTGTATACGGGATGCTGTCCGTTGGGTTGGCCCTATTCTGCCTGCGTTACATCATTCCAGAAGAACGCTGGTCCGATCGAGCTGCAAAGATCAGTTTCTGGTCATTGAATCTAGACTTGGCCTGGATGGTTTTTACAACGTTATTTCCGTTGGGAGTGCTGCCAGCTTTACCATTCCATCGCATACGGGTACTACGATGCTCGTAGTCTGAAATTCGTAGGCAACCCAACCAATTCGCTCATCGAGTGGCTAAGACTTCCTGGCGACACCGTATTCATTCTCGGCGGGACCCTGCCAGTTCTTTATCTCTGCTGGCTGGGAGTTCGTCACATGCGGACACAGAGTACGGCCGAGGAGCCAAGAGACATCTTGTTTACTGAGTTAGTGAGCGGAACAGGAGGACGTTAGCAGTGCGCGGTATAGATGTTGCGGTGCTGTTGGGGGCAGACTACGCGATCTTCCTGGCGCTGGTGGCAGCAGCCCTCGAACGCCTCGCGCGTCATTCGCATCAACGAACGCAGAGAGTCCGCACGGTTGGATTCTCTTACCACACGGACCCGGATGTTTGGAAATGCCCCAACGGCAAGCACCTTTATCGGGCTGAGGTAATACGGGAATCGACGGTTGTGCGGTATCGGGCGTTGGCGCATCAGTGTAATAGCTGCCCAATTAAGAACCGTTGCACCGACTCTGATGAAGGCCGAGTTATTGAGGTGCAACGTGACTCGTGGTTGGAGTCTGAGCTCCGCAAATTTCATCGCGGCCTCTCGCTGACTCTGTTACTCCTCGCCGACCTGGTTCTGGTGGTCACCATCCTGCGACAAAACGATACGCGTGACCAGTTGCTTCTCGCTCTGCCCTTACTCTGCATTACAGGTGCGGGCCTTCGATTATCGCCAAGATTCTTTCGACCGGCCAAGAAGAGCACTTGGACGAGTGGCTCAGCGCCACCACCCGGAGGCGCTGTCGCAATTGGATCCGCCGATTCTCGACAATAATTCCGCAGGTTATTGGGGCTACGAAGGCGCACCCTATTCCCTGTTCTGGCTCTGCCTATGCTACTAGGTGCCTAGACATACCAAATGACGTTCTTGGTGAGTCGCACGATTCCGCGATCGCCGTGATAGAAGTCATAGTCTCTCCCTCGCAGCTCCTCTACAGTGCAGATGTGGGCAACGCCGACCATCTGAATCATGGCTCCGCTAAGCCGCAAAAGGAGACAAGGAAATGGCAATTGCACCCACCAAGACCGTCGGTGAGATCGCCGTCGAAATACCCAACGCGACGCGCGAATTTGAGAAGCTGGATATCTGTTCTCGCGCGCGGTTGCGATGGAACAGAAATAGGGTTGGCATGACGAGGGGACATGGCGACGTCACTTCCTAGCGAGTCGGTACAACAGCAACCCCAGGCCACAGCGGAGGAGATTTTCGCGCGAGTCAGCGCGCGCGAACAGAAGCTGTCGCGCTTACTCGTTTTCTATATCTCCGGCGGCCTGCTGTTCATGCTGTTGCCGGGAACTTTCCTCGGCGTCTGGAACCTGATCTCGATCAGCGGGCGCCGTGCCGCCGAAAGCATCTCGCCATCTTGGATCCAGGCGCACGGTCATGCACAGGTGCTAGAACCAGTCTCATAAATGTCTGAGGAGCATGTGGAGGCAGGCGAGGTGGACG
>OCZT010001075.1_pt1 | contig 28096 bp, 57 predicted proteins | sample 1539031 | NCBI WGS metagenome assembly OCZT01 (sample SAMEA3539308, study PRJEB22396) | soil metagenome | biome: tundra; feature: field; material: soil | place: USA | collected 2010-05 | depth 0.15 m | reverse complement strand
CGAGATCTACACTCTTTCCCTACACGACGCTCTTCCGATCTATAAATCATTGAGAAGTTTTTGTTCAGACGGATTGACGGTTTTTACATAAAAAGCAACTTGTCTATAATCATCAAAATAATCAGAAGGTTCGATATTTTGAAAAATAGGCTGTAAAGCAATACCTTTTTCTTTGGCAAGAGCCAAAAGTTGATAGGTTCTGTCGTGATTTATGTTATAACTTGAACCATGCGCGTGTCTGTATTCTATCATTTTATCAAAATCACGTTCAAAAGCTTTTGTATCCGTCACATCAAAATGACGGGTTCCAACTTCAAAATGAAATAATCTCAAAGGCTCGGCTTGAGCAACAACAGGAACAGCAAACAATGCTGCCGCAGCGCTCAAAATAAACATTTCACGACGGTTCATGTTCATTATCCTTAGAAGGTCTTTTGTGTTTTTCGTATTCGCTTTCTTTGATAACTTCAGAAAACTCTGGATCGTTTAGAGTTTTCAAAGCCATTTTCAACATGGTTTTTATTGTATCCGCATCATCAGGACATGATACAAAAGATGCTGGAGAGATAGCCCATCCGATTCCTGGTTTTTTTGGATCACCTGGCATTCCATAATACGCTTCATGAAGCCCGACCCAATGTAAATCTGAATTAGGATCAAGATCATGTAAAATTAAACGATAATTCCAAGACATTATACATCTATCCTCGTATCGAGATTGACTTCCAAACGCATGGCTTGACCATAATCGGTTAACGTTATTTTTCCAAATACAATATCAACACAAGTTTCTGTATCTCTACCAATTTTCAATTCATTATTATCATCTCTATCTTCAAGAAGTCTTTCCACCGCTTTTTCTTTTGAATCGAAAAGTCCAAGAATGGTTGCTGGCTCGCCTTGCCCACCAAAGATAACGGACAGCCAATAATACATTTCGAACGCTACTGTTGTCTTTTCAAGTTCTTTCAAACGCCATGGAAAGCCTGTTCGATTTGCCGACATTACAAATTTCCTCTCAATGGTCTCTACGCAGAACGATTGCTGCATACATCGTCAACTTGACTGCGTTTCCTAATGTGCCGGCTTCATCAAAACCAGAACCATAAGAAGCTGATACCATAGCCATTTGCGATACATTTCTGTGAGACGAATTGGAAAGGTTTGAAGTAGAGTTAGCATCTCTGCTAAAAACAACTTCACCTAAACGATAATCATCACCAAGTTTACTGTGGTCGTCTGAAACTGCACCATTGATATGCGCACATTCCCCAACCGCTTTCGCCAACAAAGTGATACGAAGGCTGCTTTCGGTTTCTTCAATCATCGATGTTGGAGGCGCAGTATCAACAGCAACACTTGAAATTTTCATTCCTTTTACGGATGCCGCTTCTGCTCTTTCTTCAAGAGCATAGTTTTCCGTTTCAGAAACTCTTGTAGTTGCCGAAAGTCTGATTTTTTCCATGCCAGAATCGTCTTTACTTCTTATAATTCCAGAAATTTGCCATACCGCTGTATCAATAAACTTCTTCATAATAGAACGAATGTTTTCCCGCAATGCATCTTCTGCAACATTCGGTGTGATAATACCAGCGATTGTGGCCGTAATCTTTACCGTTGTATTAACAACAGTTTGTTCCGCTATTAGCGAAAATTCGATAGTGTCTTGTATTTTGTTATCTTTGGCCATGGTGTTTTTCTTTCTGTGTGTTGGTGGGTTATAACAAAAATGAAGGAGAGGCACCTTGCTATAACAACGTTGACTACCTTAGCTTGATGAACTTTACCTCGGTGAGCTTTACCCATATATTCCGCCGAAAAACTATGACCACGGGGGGACAGAATATTAGAGAGATAATCCATCGGACTCCTGTTTTTCCACCATCTGTCTTGGAGTCTTTACCCAGCGAGAACCCCTAACTGACAAGAGCGACTATACACAACACCAAATGATATGTCAACCGAGAGAAATTTCTTCGATGTTGTCAATCCAATTTTCATCAACTTCTTTGAACTTTTCTGGGCCAAATTCTAAATTTCCGATGTATGGTTCTACATTTTCAAAATTCGATTTTCCTTTATTAAAACTCATGGTTATATGAGACATGTAAGAAGGAAAATCCCAACTTGCTCCTAAATCAATAAACTCTTGCCAGCGATTTTTTAATATTCTGGAAGGAAAACAAAGAACGATTGCGCCTTTTTCTCCAAGCTGTTTTATCGTTCTGTTTTTGGTATTATTAGAAACCATGGTAGTTTTTGGTTTTGGCCATTCAATAGGTGTTTTTGAAAACGCAATAGTTACGTGAATATCATCAACCGTGCTCTCAAATCCTTGTTCTTTCGCCCATTGACGAACATCATCAATATTCAATAATGGTCGGCTTACATATAAGGTTTTCTCGATAATTTCAGGCATGTTACGTGTCCTTTACTTTCGTATTTTTAAGCACGTCTATGATCTATCGGTGGAATATCCCTGCGAGCAAGTCCGTCCTTCCATGGATAGTTTTCTCCATGATAATGTGGGGAATTTATCGACGGTCGATAATCCATTAATACTCTGATAGCAAGCTTACCCATTGGATTCAAATCACGTGATGTTCCAATCCCAGCCCAAACACCGGATGGTTTTGGTGCTTCGTATATTCTTATCCAAGTTTCGTTGCCAGACCATTCAAACCATGAACATGCTTCTTGATCGAATACAAAACATTTACATGCTTCTCTTTTATGTTTATTCAAGAACATTTCGACTGCCCAACCAGTTCCGCCATTTACAGTTCCTTTGATTTCTGTTTCTAACTCAAGTCTCTCACAAGGATCAAGCCTATTGATAGAACCAATAGCATAACACGAATCAGAATCACGAACTTGAAACCAATTTCTTCTTAGAAGATTTCTGACATATTGTTTTTTTGGTGGCCAATATCTTTTTAATGTTTTGGCGGCTTCCATTAGATATGGATCGGCTTCATCCAATTGTTCTTGTGTTAAAACCACAACTTCACTTTCTGGTGCTTTTGTTCTATGTCCAGAAAATGACCAATGAATCACAGAATAGCCAGCAGTTCCAGCACAAAGCCCCCATTGCATATCCGCACCATCGGCCCCACCAGAAAGACATAAAGGAATAGTATCAAATGTCGTCATTTTGAGTGCGTCCAAGATTGTTTTTTGTTATTGTTCGATGACACAAATCAATAGCATTACAAAGCTGTTCTTGTGTCATTGACGAAAATCCTTTTGGGTATATCCGATAGAAAAATTCTCTTTGCGGAACTGTTATATCTTCTAACCGAATATTCAATTCCGTAACAAGAGCTTCCTTCATGATTTCTTTGGGTTTTTTTAATTTATCAAAAACAGTGGAAAATAGTTTTGTTTTCATAGACGGTTCCGCTGGCCATACATTTCCATGTTTGGCACTACAATTTATATTGCCATCTTCTCGTAAAGGAATACCGCATATATGACATATGGTGTTGCCAGATGTTTCTTGTTCCATAATTAGATTATATCATGATGGATTTGTGATTGTCCATAGAAAATTTTTCTATAAATCTATTCTCCAGAACCCTGGTGGATAATAGTTATTAATCGAAAACGCCCATTCTTTACCATTCCAAAATAATTGTGCTGTTGAATATAGATTCAAAACATACTGATTTGTCATATTAATACGACTATCAAACGCCACCACCCATTTTCCTTGTGCTGTGCTATACTGAATAATATCATTAGCGTTCGCAGAAAATGTGTCTCCCCACGCTACAGAATTCCCAACATCATTCATCAACATATACCTTTGACCATTGACGACTCCGAGTAATCCATGACCAGGGAATGTTTTTAATGGATCAATAACACCGTCGATTGGCATCAGAGTATTGGCTGGCAGTGTATCAACATTTATTGACCAAACCAGTTGATTTGGTTCACTTCCGTCTTGAATTGTTCCAATAACAAATGCTCCATTTATATCAGAAGTAAGAGATATTCTAATCTGACTGATAGACGGATTGAATGTTCCGTAAAGTGCTAATAAATTTGTCCATGATGGAATACTACCATCAGACAAAAGTTCGGTTTTTTTATCACTCAAAAGAGTAATAATGCCTCCGTTTACCAGTATCCAATAGTTGAATTGTGGAGATACAATTTCTTGAGCAAGAGTTTGTGATCCTTCTACTATATTAGCCACAACTTCATCTATTGTGTTTGGATCATTCAATTTGATTGATAATGGCGGCGCCAATATCGGAGCAACCACTTGTTCAATACGACGAATTTCTTTTACTTTGGCTGGCGAATTTAGATACATTGGTATACGAAGCTTCAATGTGAAAATATCTATCTCGTTTGCTGTTCCAATTGGTATCGATCTGGACGTCCATGTAAAATCTTCTTCAACAAAACACCAAGTGGATGCTGACCAATCCAATGCGTTTTCTGAATTTTGAATTTGAAATTGAGGATATACGAGCCTCATTATTTGTTCAACCAATTGATATTTTTGAAGTTGGTTGCTTGTCCATATATCCACTTGAACGTCCATCGTGAGTGGAATAGGCATAAGTCTATCTACACTATACATATTTCCCTTTGATGAATTGTATTTCCCGTCAGTTATGCCTCTTTCTGTTACTTGGAGATGTTCTATAAATCCAGGATTTTGAACATCGTCTTTTCTACCGCGCAAACCGGTTTGCCATACGGTAATCTGTGGGCATGAATTCAATATATTCTCGGAACCATTCGCACGAATATTCGCCACCATTCTATCAGTCAATGCCATATGACATGGCACTAATAATGTTTGCGGCGATCCGTTTGCGTTCGTTCCGGTTTCATATGAAACTCCAGAAAATGATCTAACGACTTGTTCAAGATAACGAGACATTTGTCCGTCATAGAAAAATTCGTAAGTTGATATAATAGATGTGGTCATTTATTTTCCATTTAGATAGATTTTAACCATATCCAAAAAGTTGCTGGTGGTTCGTCTATTGGCGCTGGTTGTAATGGTTGCACAGGCAATGGCATTGAAACAGGTATAGGATGAGTATTTGCTGCTAACGATAATGCGGCTGCTTGACGAGCATGTATTCTGTTAATCCATCCCTTTCCAAAATATTGAAAAGTTGATAAGGATTGATAAAATGCTGTTTGATGGGCTGCGAGACCGTTTATCAATTTTACAGAATCGATGCTGTTGGCTGCTGCCAGAGTAGCAGGACCAACAGCACCATCAATGGCTGTTCCTACTGCTGCTTGAAGCAATTTAGCGCTTCTGCTATCGCCGCAATTCACGTCCATATCGAAAACCATAAGATCGACACCAGAATTCAAACTATCACACGAATTCGTTGCCCAATAGTTTTGACTATAAATCGCAGATACTTCTGCATTTGTAATGTTTTTCAAATCGGATGAGTCAAGACTTGAATCGTTTTTGAAATTTCTAAAAGTGGCAAGTGTTATACCTTTCATCGTTGCGCCCCCTGGGTCGTGCGGATTATTTACAAACGTCCCCTCACTTTGTAATGTGAACGTTAAACATGTTGGATAATCTGTATTCATGGTAATATCCTAGTTATATTATGATTTATTTATACTATCCTAAAATGATAATACCAACGCATCAAAAATCTGCACGAGGACGTATAGCTTGTGATAGCGCTTGTTTTGTAGGTATTGTCGTTCCATCTTGTAATTTTGATATAGCATCATCATTAATAAATTCAAGAAGTAATCTATGGGCGGCAGTCCAATCATTTCCTCTAAAATCTTGCTCTTGCATTTGCCATTTATTGTTATTCCATTGGAATAAAGTTGAAGGTCGATAGTCTGTTCTAAGGCAATAATCACCGGGTTGCGGATTCAACGGCCACGTTTTTCCAGTCATAATAGGAACAGCACCATTTGGTGGAATACCATCACCAGCGAATACCCAAGGATATTCATTGCTATCTACTTCTGGTAATACCATCCAATATTGTTGCGTTTCAAAATAACGTTTCGGAACATTTGCTTTGGCTTCTGCTACAACGGCTTCATCAATAGCAAGATCGAAACCAATCGTGGTCATCAAACTACCAATTGTTCCTGGGTCAGAATAACCAATAGGATTGGTTTGTTGTCCATTGAGAATATCAGTGTATTCTTGTGTTGCTGGCATAGGAGAAATTTTTACTCTCCATAAATGTGGCCACCATGTTGGAGAATAACCGCCAGCAGGACGTGAAGCATCTTCAACCACGTAAAATTTATTGATAGCAGGATCATTCAAATCAAGTGTATCGTCTCTTTTGTGTGGTAGTTCTAAAACATCCCCAGACATCAATCTTCTTCCTAAAATACTCATCATATCATTCAAATGAAACTCTAAAAATAAAGTGTCTGGAAGTAACATCAAACCAAACATATTCAAATTGAAATCTATATCTTGTAGTTGATATACACCACGCAATTCATAAACGTCATCAGCATACATTCTGTCTCTGTTTTCAAGAAACAGCACATCTTGGATGCTTGTGATGTTGCCTGGAGAACCAGCAGGAATGGTTGTGCCATCCCTATTGGCCATAGGGTACTCTTGACCGTATGGACCAAGATAAAGGTGACAATATACTGCCATCCCACTTATATTTGTGTATTCTGATATGTTGCGGTCTATAAAAGAGAAATCTCGTCCCTTCACACCACCATTCCAAAGCGACAATTTTACCAATTTGAAATACCTCTAATAGAGGTATTTATCAACACATCCAATATTATTCGGTATATTCTTTGATTGTTTGAATGGCGGTTCTGCACCGCTCCATGACTCGTTCCCATGTATAATCGGATGTGGATAAATCTGTGCCATCTTCGCAGCCTAAATTGCGTGCGTCTCTACCTCGCATGATTAGAGAATGCCGGTTTTCGGCACACGAAATCAATTCCTCGCAGGCCAAGGCAAGTTCATCAACATAATCAGCCGGAATATCTACATGTTCAACCATTTTTCCATTTCCTATGGACGGCTTCTACCCAAGAGACTACCACCACGATCATAATGTGATGTTGTTCCGCCAGCCGTAATCCAATAACCGACAATTCCTCCAGAGGCATCCCTTTCAACCAATCGGCTGCCTTCTTGCTTGATTGATCCTGTATATGCTCCACTGGCATCGTATTGTCTCTGAGCATATACTGGAAAAGCCAAAAGCAAAAGCAACAAAATAGAAAATGTTTTCATGCGGTCTCCGTATTATGGACTGGTAGTTTATATTTCGTCATATCGATTGGTAACGCAATAAAAAATTCAACAGCGTTTCTCTCTTGATCAAGATCAGAAAAATGACAAAATAGTTCCAATTCATAATCAAATTCCCAAATCAGATATTGATCTATCCATTTGGAAAAGACAGACAACACGATTCTGGCCGCTTCATAGGTATGCCAGTCTTCCACGATGAAAGATACATGACGGAAAATTGGATTGCCTTCTACTTGAACAGCATTCGGCATAGCTTCTTTCAAGGATTTTGTATAATCAATCATGTTCTTTTTGATACCGGTGGCATGTTCCATTTGCCGTCTTTTTATACCTATAATCTTTGAGACATATTGTCTGCCAACACCAACTTCCTCACCAATCTTTTTGTGAGTCAGTTTCAATTCGAACAATCTCACAATCTCATTCTTCTTGCGAAGAGATTCGGCATGTTTGTGAAGAAATTTTGGATTTTTCATAAAACTTTTCCTTATATTGGCTTATGGATGAGGATTCCAGTTTTTTCATCAACAAAGATTTGTTCAAGGACAACATCGGTTGATTGGCATTCTGTGCCGCAATCCCAACCCATATGCATCCAAACCCAGCGGTTAGGTTCTTCTACAAGGTCAGCAACCTCAAAACCGCAGTTTTCGGACAGCTTTACGATGTAAGTTCCCTCTTGTAGAGTTCGGCAATCCCTTTGGCATGCGTCATTTTGGAGTTCCTTGTTTTCGATAGTAGAAAACGTAATACGGATATCCGTTGCCGACATTACACCCTTCTACCAAGGCCGTGCAAATCATCGGCTTATCGAAATATTCAGTCAACATCCGATTCAATTCTTCTTGACTGACGTATTCAAACCGACCACCATTGGACAAACGTATGCGGCAATGGGATTATGATAAATGGAATGCCGCTCGCAGCCGATCATCATAGCTGGCATTGTCAGTCTTCTTCCAATCAGGATTCTTCCAATGAAAGAATGGACTATAAGAATACGGATGCGTGCTCCGGTCATTGGTATCATGAGAGAAAAGATATTCTTTTCCCATGCTCGTACGAAGCGGACCATCTAATCGTCCAAACTCATAGCTTTCGTTGAAAAATCCAGTAGAACGAATCTTCTTTTTCATTTTCAAAATGCCTGTAAAGTTGTTGGATGACGGGATTTGACAAGCCAACTGACATTGGCCTTTTCCTTCGAACAAAATGCCAACCGTGCCTTCGGGTCTTTCAGTACGAGTCCTTCGTTTTCATGGTTGCCTGATGCTTCTGGTGACATGCTATTGAACCATTCTTGGAAGCCGCTTGTGCGCCCCTTGGCGACCCATGTGCTGGCATCGATAATCCAATGGGTATCGGTCTCCCCAACCGATTTGAAAAGCCCATGGAACAGGCTCTGGCGGCTGGCAAACGTGCTGCCAACAAGATACTCACCATCTGCCACCAGAATATCATTGATATAGTTGATGTTGCGAATACCGTGAACCTTACTGTGCATCAATTCGCACACAAACACATACCAACCGTTGCCAGGAAGGTTCTGAAACGCCTTCTTGGTATCAGCGTTGGCCGACCATGCCTTGTGCGGAGTCCGATGGCGTGTCATGGCTGTAATCTCGCGCTCTGGTGAAATGGCCATGACATTACATGTCCCGTTTTTTTTTGCCTGGGCGTGCCAGTTTCGTTCTTCGTATAGGTTCAACATATCGCCAGGAACGGCATTCTCTGGCCTCGGTGGATATAAGTAGGAATATTTTTCATATTTCATAAATATATGGTATCACAAATATTGAATCTGTCAACACAAAATGTTATAATAAATAATGAAAATTTGTAAATTATGCGGCAATCCTATTACAGGAAAATATGCTATTATGTTTTGTAGCAAAAGTTGTGCTCAAAAATATAATAGCTCTTTGAGAAAAAAAAGAACACAAGAAGAATTTTTGGTTCTCGCCAAAAAGGCTCACGGAGACAAATATGATTATTCAAGAACTGTTTACATAAAAGATAGAATAAAAAGTAGAAATAGGATGTGAACATGGATTCTGGTTTCAGAGACCTGGCTCTCATTTATCTGGAGTAGGATGTAAAAAATGTTCTATGTTTGAAAAATATGGTGCATATCACCCAAGCCAATCAGAAATATGCAAAGCGAAAAGACAAAAAACATTTGATGAAAAATATAATGGTCATCAATATTATACTAAAAACAAAAATACATGGAAGAAAAAATCAAAGGAAGACATAAAAGAAATTCAAACTAAAAAAACGCAAACTTTTATGGATCGTTATGGATATGATAATCCATTCAATGACGATGAAATAAAAACAAATATAGCAAAATTACGCACAGAAAGAGGTGATTGGACAGATATAACGGGTCGAGAAGATTTTTATGCTTATTCAAGAAAAGTTCGTGCGATGACTGAACAAAACTATAGAAAGCACAAAGATCATATTAATCCAGACGGACTTCGTAGAACCACTAAAATCCATTTAGATCATATATTATCCGTGATGGATGGTTTTGTTCAGTCTATAAGTCCAGAAATCGTAGCACACCCTCAAAATTTGCGTTTGATATCCGCTGCCGCCAATCATTCAAAAAGCGGAAACTCTGAAATCACACTCAACGATTTACAAAAAATGATAGAAGAATTTATTTGATTCCAGTTTTGGACGACGCCTGTATGATATTTTGTCAAGCGATTATTTTGTAAAAGTTCCAGAAACTTTCGTCATCCGTTTGGTGCGCTTCTGTTTCCATTCTCTATACATAAAATTTACCAGAAGACATGACACCATGAGCGGCCAAATAACCATGACAATATATTTTTGATTGTTTACTATCTTTGGCAAAATATCAGTGATGGCACAACCAGCCATGAGAGCACCGCAAACATAAAACCATACAAGAAAAGATAAAAGAAGTGTGTTCATTATTTTGTCCTTTACTCATCTGGATTTCCATCCAAAAGCTGGTAAAATTCAACATCTTCTGGTGAGACCCTTACCCAGGCTCGGCCACCATGTCGATGGTAGAGACATCCCCAAACTTGCTTACAGCCTTGACACTGATATATAGCACCAAAACGCAAGTCTTCGGCGCTACAGCTATCTTCACGACCACATGTACAGGCCCAAATATGGTTTATCAAAGTATCACTGCGTCAAACTTTGCCGCATTAGGAGTAGTGATACTCCTTGGTATGGCAATTACAGTGAATGATGGATAACGACCAAGAGGTATTGGATGAATTGTCTCCACCTTGAGCACAAATGGTATTTGCGCCAAGGCGATTTCGCCACGATCATTTTGTCGATACACTGGCAAATCACGTGGCAACGTGGCAAAATAGTCTGCCAAATCGCCTGCTGTTATCGGCACCGATTCTAATCGTTGTGTTGGTCTCCAACCATAGCCGGTTTCGTGCGTTGCTGAAAGTGTGCCATCGGGCAGAACCTCACGCCATGCCCAATGATTGGAAAGGCCATGTTCGCCCCAATATTGGCCGGATATAATCCGCACGTTGCGCCCATCAGGATGTAAAACGGTTTGGCCAACCTCGAACGGTGACCCGCCGAAGGATTCTTCTGTAAACTTTTTTACCCACGTTGCTACCATTTTCATAACCTCCAAATGAATTGTTTTTCATGAATCAGAAGTTTTTCATACTGAGTATGGGTCAATCAAGTCCCAATCGAACGAAACGATACGGCTAACATCAACGATGGCCTTGTACAGGCACTCGTTGGTTACTTTTTCATAGACGGCCAGCGTCGTGCCGACTTGTCCATCAAAATAGTCTACAGCCACCTCCAAGCTGGTCTTCGAGGTATCTGGAATCGTATGCTGAAAAGTCTCTGTCTTTCCGTTACGAATCACAACAACTTCAACATCTACCATTGGCTTTTATCCTCTCTATGAAATATATTATAGCTTATTTGGCTAGTTTGTCAAGGGAAAATCCGACATTTTCGACATGAGTCCAAAAACCATATGAGAAACCGGCTGTCAAATCACGCTGAACAGCATCCCGCCAATATTTTATTATACTACCATCGCCTCCGACCGGAGCATCATTGCGAAATTGATCCTCTACTTGTAACACGCAAAGCGGAACTTGAGTCCACCAACGAGATTTTGCACGATATCTGTATTTTCCTGTCAAACTCATTTTCGTAAAGATTCAAGCAATTTATTTGCTTCAATCAATGTAACTTGATACTGGCATCGATTAGCAATACCAACATATCGAGAACCAAAATGTTGTACAATGCGAATCATACCTCTCGCACGTTTGGAAAGCATCTTTGGAAATGTAATACCATCCCATTCAACCACCGCCACATTACGATAATCCCCTTTTTTGGTGGCGCTGCTGGTCATAATATCAAATGCCATTTTATTTTCTCCAATGAAATTAAGAAACCCCGAAAGGGGTTTCTGTTTTTTCACTCGCCCTTGCTGCTCTTCTTCTTGGCACCGGCGATAACCTCGGCCAGAACCGGCATGGACATGATATCTGCCACCTTCTTCATGATGGTAGCAGTATCGCCTTCAATTTTAGGAGACACGCTCGGCGTGGTCAGGACGGGCAGGACGGTGGCGCAATTCTCAGGCGTAAGCTTGAAAGCCGCATCAACGCTCTCGTCGGTCACAATCCGCACCGTGCGACCAACCTGCTGCTGAATAATGTCGCTAGGCAAGCCGGGGATTGCCGCCAGAGCCGCTTCAATCTTGGCCATCAGAGCGGCATCTTCAAGATACTTGGGGTTGAAGATGAACGTCTCTTGCGTGATGGTTTTGGTGCCGACCGGAATGTTGTGTTCCTCACAAAGAGCAACTTCTTCATCGGTCAGAACCGATGCGGAAGACTTCTTGCGAAGCTGACAAGAGGCGGTCGCCGCTCCTTCGGTGCCAGTAAAGTTTTCCGGCTTGGCTTTGCGAGCAACGCCAACTTCGATGAAATGCTCCACCATGGCGGTCTTCAGTTCCGCCATATACAGACCCTTGACGGTGCTGATGGCGGTTTCGGCCCAATCGAGAGAGGCGACAGCTTCGACGCCCTTCATCTCAAGAATGGGGTTTTTTGACGCCTTCTTCGTGGGGGTTTCAACAACCTTGCCGACCTTAGCGAACCCGAAACCGTTGCCAGATGTTTTTGCCATGGTGTCTATCTCCTTCGATAAAAGCATCTTACCACAAAACAGAGGATTGTCAACAAGAATTTACAGGCCGAGAGCCTTTTTTTCGTCATCTGTCAACTTGGCCAAAGCGGTTTCCCGCAAAGTGGGCACCTGAATACAATCCTTATAAGTGATTGAATCCACCGTCTTTATTACAATCTCACCGACACAAATGGTGACCGTGCCTACAATCTTGGTGTTACATAGGCCAAGAGCACCGTGCAACATGGTTGCCGGATACCGTCCGCTCCGAACAGTAAACTCCTTGCCACGAATCAAATCATGGGCTTCGTCAAAATTACCAAAATGTTTGGCCGATTCAATCATGTGGCTCCAATATGGATACCCGCTATTACCGTCTATCGACCAATAGCGACGGTCAACAGACTTCTTCTGACCATATCCAGGTCTGCCGTTCACCTCCACTTCATGATCATGGTATATAATATACATTAGCTTTCCTCACTGTTGACGACGATTTCTTCAAAAACCGATTGCGGATCATTTCCTGTCTCACGCAACCACCGGTCGTATTCGGCTTCGGCTGCATACAACTCAGAGGCGGTCAGAAAATGTTCCATCTGTCTATCTCCTATGCCAGAATAATAGCACGGTTTGATGGATTGTCAAGGATTTAATGAAATGGAATATGGAAATCCTTGATATTAATGCGATGTTCCTTACCAGCATCATCACTAACAGTTATCATAGATTCGGTTATCGACCGGCGATTTTTTGGTTTTACAACAGTAACATGATTGCCATTGTAGATTCCTTCATCGTCCAACAACTGGCTTGCATACGAAACGGTGTAAAATTCGCCAATATCTTGATCAGGATCGATCAGCGGATATTTCGTTTCATTGTGACTGACAATATATTGATACAGATTAGTAACGGATTCCTGAGAAACCCATTCCCATTCCTTATCTTCTTTGCGTGCTCGTTGATAATAACAACCAACCAACTCGCCATCGAAATAAATGGCTTCCAAACCGACATGCGTATCAGTGCATATCCATTTTATAACTGGATATGCTTTCACACGGTCCTTATAATCAGGCGGTTCTTCTTGCCAGCTTATACCCAAGGCATCGCACAAACTCTCAAATGAGAGATAATGCTGCCAATGGTCTTCAGATTTGATGTAGGGCAACTCAACCCGCTGAAGAGCATCAATAAGCTTCATGATGACGTGACCTTCCATTCGTCATATTTGCTATTTGCAAGGCTAAACGCACGATTGAAACTCTGTCTCATGTCACGAGCGACTTTCATTTCCTCGGAATCTTTGTGTGATCCAAAGACTGCGGCGGTCAATCCCCTGCTTGGCGACGGAAAAAGATACGAAGACATTTCCAGCATTTTGCAACACAGTCCCAATTCGTGCATGTTTGTACGAATGGTTTTATATTCTTCTTCTTGTTCGTAATCTTTCCACCAATCGATTTGGTTTTTCCAACCATAGAGGAAACCGCCGACTTTGGATGCTGCTTTACATGTGCCATCGTAATGATGTTCTGACAGCAACATCAAAACTTCAATATGCTTCTCCCGCAACGGAATAAGAAAAACTGGAGAAGCATGAATTTGAATATCCATCAGACTGCCGCTTCAAGCGCCAAATTGCGCTGCAAAGCTTCGCAATAAAGCTTGGCTTCCAAAAGACCGCTGCCGGTCATCACACGATGCCGTTTGATGGCGTAAATCAGAGCCCCTACATCGCCGGGACGACGTGCTGGAGGTCCGCCAAGCAGTTTCGTGATTTCTACCTTTACTTGGTCGTCTGTGAAAACCCGTTCACTGTCGGCCTTATGTGCCAACATCATCTGGATAACTGTCGAACCAGGAAGCGTGTAAACGCAATTTCCATTGTCATCAACAACATGAACAACCATCGGGTTGATTTCGAGTTTCATGACCATTTCTCCTTATAAACGTATAGTAGCACAGTTTCAGATATTGTCAAGCAAATTTTCTGATCCATTCAACAGACGGATCTTCCAATTCCAACTCCATTTCCATTTTATTGGAAATTTCGATGGCTATATCCAAAATTTCAGAATCTTTATCACACCAAAATTCGAACATTTGCCAATGTGCGCTGTCGCCTTGATGAAACCAATGCGCAGATTTTGGTATCTGCCATCCAAGATGTTTGAATTTATCGATAAGGTCAACATCTTTGCTCAAAAAAGACAGAGCAAGAAGTTGACCTTTCGGACGAGTAAGATAAAGATAATTCATGAATGTATAGTAGCACAGTTTAAGATATTGTCAAGCGCTATTCTCTGACCTCTATGTAATAAAAGAATGCTCCCCACCACAATGTGAAAATCGCTTCGGCATTTGGAGCAATTTTTTTGATAACATCTTCCAACACATATGAAAAACTCGCTTTATAATCATAGACTCTTATTCCTAATCTATCCCCGTAATACGAGATTTCGGCTGGCAACCCCAAGGCGTTCAATGCCTTGTGAAGAGGCAGATTGTAAGCTTTGGTTAGGGGTTTGATTGTTTGCCCGTCAATATCCCTCACGATTGTTCCGCCAAAAACTTGGCCTTCTGCTTGTTCCACGGGATGCTGGTTCCCTTGGTCTTCCCTATCCGCATGGAACCATTATTGCCGACATACATAAAACCATCCAGACCAGGATAGGTCATGACCACCGATTTACTGGTGACCTTGACTTCCTTTCCGCCCTTGGCGACGATGCCAGCAAGGATACGCTGTTTCTGCGTCTTCGCCATGGCTCAGAACCTCTCTGCCAATTGTTTGTCCAGTTCGATTGCCTTGGCATCAGCTTGTGCCTGAGTAGCGTAGCTGGCGTAGCCGAAACCAGAATTGTCACCGAACACGACATACATTCCGCTTTCTTCGTCCCAATCACCATAGAAGCATGTATCTCCTTTGGCGTTCGTTTTCTGGGTGTTGCTGACCATGGTGTTTCTCCTATGAGTGCATTATATCATATTTTCGAAGATTGTCAAGCAAAAAATGTTCTTGACAAAATATAAAAACATGCTAATGTGGCGTCCAAGGAGAAAAGACATGACCGCTCATATTGAGGTTCGTGAATGGTGTAGCGGCATGCCCAGCGGCGACCGTGATACACAACGGCACGATTGTTATGTTTATGAAGTGGTTGCTGTCGGAAAATTTTCATCGCCTGACCTCCCCTTACCATGCCGGTGCCAGCGTTGTGCTGGTCCGGTTTGGCCAGGGGATGCCTGGGAACAATGGAGAGAGAAGCAATGTCCCGCAATATCATCCGAAATCAAAACGTGCTCGATCCGCCACATCGTAAGGCGAGACGTTCAACAGCGCCGTACGAGCGACTAATCGAAACCGTGACAATCAAGGTCTGGGACAAGGGATGCACTGACGACGAGATGGCCGATCAATTGGAGCATGTCGCCGAGATGCTGCGCCAAGGCTACCAAAGCGGCGAGATCATCAGCGAAGGCAACCGTGGCGGCTGGTGGGATACAACAACACCAGAGGGAACCTGACCGATGACCCCACTTTCCTGCACACCCAAATTTTCCGGTCGTGACGAAAAGATCATGCAGACATTCGATCAGTTTGACAATTTCGGTTGTCGCATTGACGGAACCAGAGAAGAATACAGGGCCAAGGCGTTGACCAACGCAACAGATATTGGAAGTTGCCTTGGTATTCCAGTTGTTTTCGTAGCATACGACCAAATGAGTCAAGCCACAATCAGGAGAAAGCTGTACAAAAAGCTTTCGAAAGAAGAGTTGAAGATTTTGCGAGAAGATTTTGCGAAGGAAGATCATTCACATGAACTATAAAATTCGTTTGACAGCGCTTCAAAACCAAACGGTTCGAAATGCGCTTTTCTTATATATGGATGTCAATTTAGGCAAGCTTGAAGCGGTATTGGATATGCCGTTTGTCAAGCGTCGTTTGGGCGCTGCCACGGATCGTCTAAAATATGCTCGTTTTGCCATTGATGGAATAATCAAAAATACTTTGATTGATTCTTCCAGTCGTGAAAATTATCGTGACCGGCTCGCATCCGATGTAACGGATTTTCCTTTCAGTTTCCTTTCGAAGGATGAAGGATGGTTTTGTTTCACCGAGGGTCAAGCAAACATCATCGTTTCGGTTCTCGATTTCTATTTTCGTATCGGCATCGGACAGATGGAAAATCTGTTGGAACAGCCGTTTATATGGCAGCACATACCATTGCACGAAACCCGTTATGTTCTTGAAGATGCGGTTTATATGTTGAAGACTTTCATCGATATGCCACGGAACGGCAGCCATAGTATTTACAATTCCGAGTGTCCCGAGGCGCAACAGGCGTACGATATCCTTTCTGTCATCCGTCATCGCTTGGCATGGGATAAGGCTGGAAATCCACCAACACGGGATTGGAAGACCATGTTTGGTCCTCATTACGTTCCACCATCGCATATCTTCAAGGATTGGCCATTGGCTAAAATCATGGAAGCGCCATGATGTACGACTTCGTTTTGGCTGATGCTGCATGGTGGCGCAAAATGGTGCCAACTGGATGGACTTTGTACGGATTCAACTCTCGTGACAACGCAGCGTTTTTATCGCCAACTGGTCGATTGGTAGAAGTTGATACAGAATTGCTTTTGGCTTTACAAAATACAAAGTCATCAAAACGCAACTAGAAACTTGTCGTAAGTTTCTAGTTGCGTTTTATCTTTTACACTGCGTGTTTGAGCATAACCTTGGAAGAACCAACCGCTGCTGCTGTGTTGATGGCTTTTGTGAGAAGTTGTACAGTCTGTCCAGTATCTTCGTTTGTGCGTTTCCAAAGCGATATAGCGACGTGTGGAGATATTGGATGTTTTTTCAAAAGTCCGATAACAGATGATGGAAGTTCTGCAAGAGACAATTGACGTAGCACGTATTCTGTGGGTTTCCCCAAAGATTTTGCAACATTGCGGACGACAATACGTTCATCCAATCCTTGTTGTAATCCAGCCCAAACTTTATCTTTTATCATTTGAGATAAATCAACACGGGCGGGGTTTATCGTCGTGCCGGATACGAGTGTTTGCGACATTTGTAGTCTCTCCAGTCATCATCTGTGGGAGGAAGTCCTGAAGTCTGATGACAATTAGCAATATGTCTAAAAAATGACCGATTGTAAAGTTCGGAATCTACCTACATCCATAGGTATATGACCATGAGTATGAGTATATCTACGTAGGTAGTTATAAACCCTACATCCATATATGAACTATGAGTATGCGTATCTCTACGTAGGTTAAACCTACATCGTGGGCATCGGTTCTTGATAGTTTTCTTCCATCAAAAGTTCATCATCGTCAATATATTCTCTTAAGTTACCATCTCCTGGTTTGATTCCCCAAGATAGAACCACGTCCAACATTCTAACGATCAAAAGACAAGATGATACCAAATCGTCATGTTCTCCTGATTTTGCTTTGAAAGATACGCCAGAAGCAACAAAATTTTTCAATTCTTTCAATAGATTGTTGCTATATATAGTCATTCTATCAGATTCCAACAAACTTTTTATACGAGCGCAAGCAGATAGTTTACTTCTTGGAGAAGTATGCAATCCTTTTCTAACTCGTTTCATTTGTAAACCTTTGCGGCGGCGTTCTGTCACAAGCTGTCCGGGGAACCTATCTTCATTTGAATCTTCAACAACGGTAAGAACACCTTCTCCAATTGTATTGTTTTCAAATGTCCAGAATATTTCTGGGTCGCCTTGTTGTCTTGGATTGTCTCGTAATATACCATCTAATGCCACCATCATTTCTAATAATACTCTGACCTGATGACGTGCTGGCATATTATTAGATTGCCATTCTGCCACTTGAACCATTTCTGGTATTTGGAACAGTTGAATAGCAGCAAAATCATTACTGGTTCCGCCTGATGGGTCTAATGCTATAAGATATGCTTTGTTTGGTTCTGGTTCTCTATACCATCTTGATGTTCCAATATAAAACTCTGGTAATTTAACTTTTGGTGTAAGACGGTTCAAACATAATGGATGAATCAATGTTTCATCATCTGCGACGAATTCGCAATTGTGAGATATTATTCCATTGGTGGAATATAAGTGACCGCCATTCACGTCTATTAAATCATATACCTTTTCTATTTTGTTAGTGAATTCAACACTTTTTACACGAGTATAACCACCGGTTTCTGTCAATATTCTATTCTTATTAGTTAAATCCTTGGCCTCTACCAATCCATTATCTATATCAAAGATTTTATGATTGTGAGTACATTCCAACGTTTTCCTATTGTTGAATTTGATTTTAACAACGCAAAATTCGCCAATTAACGCTATGCCTTTAAATTGCTGATAACCGGAATGCGTCAACACTTTTAAATTTAATGTATTTTCTATATATTCTTTCATTTTATTATTTTATACTCTTTCTTATTTTCATATATCCAAAATTCAAATTTATATCCGGCTTTTAATGTTGCTGCTTTTTTTCTCATATTATTTTCATATCTGCCTTTATACTTATCTCCGCCATTGCCATCAAACCACCAACGACTTTTTACTTCAATAAAACGATTTTCTTTGGGAATAAAAATGTCAGGATAATATCGTCCTAATGATCTATTAAAATTGATATAAGATAAAATTGGAATTCCACTATTAATAGAATGATCATTCAACAAAATATCTATTTCATCATATTTTTTTAATAGCTCTTTTAAGGCGTACGGTTCATATCCTCTGATACCTATTTCTTTACCATTGTGCGTAACATATTTTAAAGTTGCATTAGTTTTATTAATTTTAGATATAGTTTCCGGTGACAATAATATCGTTTCGTATCCAAATCTTTCTAAGTTTGTTTCTCGACGCTTATCGTTTATTTCATTCTTTTTATCAATACTGTGTTTAGACATTGCTTCTATGATAGCATTAGAGTTGTTATAAAACACGTCGCCATATCTTTTCAGTTTTGTCTCTCTGGTTTTCTCTTGTTGTATTTGTTTAGATGTTTTTCCATCACAAACAATGACATCATTTGCTATTAATATTTTTTGTTTTACTTCTTCAATTTGACCAGTATATTCGACACCATATTTCTCTGTTACGGTTTTTCTTCTTTTTTCATTTATTTTTAGTTTCGTCTCATTATCTTCTGCCAAACGTATTTGACTAACATTTTTATTAACACATTTCTTGGTTCCACAAGTATCAGTATACGTGTGGTGTGCTTGGTTCAAATGACGTGGTTTGCCGCAAAACTGACAGAACTCTTTTAGTCCTGTTATATAAGTTTCATAATAATCTTGATAAGTTATGCCATGAGAACGCAAATGTTTTGTAAAATGACCATTGCTTCTATTGTAAGAGTTTCCATCTATTTTAGATTCGATGTATTTTGATAGCATTTTTAAAATCCGTTATTCTTGATAAAAGTATTTATCTCCGGATTTCAATTTATTGTACAAATCACCAATAGATATAGAAAATAAACTATTTGACTCCGACTGTAGTTTTATAATAGTATTATGCACGCAGCAAAGATTCTCTTGGCGGAATTTTGCATCGCCCAATGCGGCTCTTTCTGTTTCCGCCCATGCTTCGTCACGATCAGGATGTTCAAACCAAGGAATCAATTCACCATGGAATTCGTTTTTTCCAACTTCGGATATTTTGTTTCCGTTTTCATCTTCTGTGCCGCTAATAGCTCCTTTCCAAATTTGTGCGAATTGATCTTCATCATTTTGTGGTGTGCTTGTTATGATACAAGAACCACCAGTACCTAATGTTGGTCGAATGGATGTCCAGAAATGTTTTGCGATATTTGGTGAAACGGCTGCGAACTCATCAACATATAGCAATGAAATTGAAAGACCACGGCCAGCGTTTGGTGTAGTTGCTCTTGCTACTATTCTTGAACCATTATCAAAAGAAATTTGGCTTTTATTATATTCAGTAGCACCGGCTCTAATATGGTTGGGGCAATTTTCGTAACTGAAACGGACACGATCCATAATCTCCAATGCTTGTTTGAAATTGTTAGCAGTAATAAGCACTGTAAAACCAGGAGTAAACATGGCCTTCCAGAGAATATATCCAACTGTACACTCGGTTTTGCCAAGCTGACGACCTGCCAATATACAATTGAAACGATGTTTTTGATATGCGTTTACTAATCGTATTTGATATAAATATGGATCGAATGGCACGACTCCTTTGATCGGATGTCTTGCTTTCATAAAATTTTTCATGAAAAATAAAGGATCGTCTGTGCATTTCAAAAGATCACTAAAATTCTTTTTACCTTTATCGCCGCCACCCGCTCCATAATCCGCTTTATCGTTAGGTTTTTTTGCTACTTTGTCGTCGTCATTAATATCGAACATGTTATTTCATTGGAATTATTATTCCATTTCTCCATCTTTTTACATCAGGAGTTGGCATATCACATATCGTAATTTCTTTGATGACAGCATTTATTTCCTTACGCCAAAAATCCAAAAATTTATTAATTCTCGGATATTTGGGTCTTATGTCTAATGTCTGCCAATAAAAAGAATCTACCAAGTTGGAAAAATCTGGTAAAAAATAAATCACTTCTACTGATACCAACTCTTTTTTTTCAATATATATCATACCTAAACTCCTGATTAGGTTGTATTATTTAGTTTTCTCCTATTATTTATAAATAACTTACATTATGGAATGAATAATCATGAATATGCGAGAGTTGATTGACAAGGTTAGTTTTGGTAAAAATGTTTTGACAATATTTCAAAAAAACTTGGCAGAATCTCACAATGTCAAATTGTCTGCGATACGCACGGCAAACGTTTTTGGTATAGATTTGAATGAAATGGTTTCCATAATCAAAGAATCAAAAGAAAAAATCATGGATGATTATGACGCCGACATTGACCCAACAATGTCTAGCACGCCGCCAAACATGGACGCCGAAACACATGATGAATTGAGAGACCCTAGCGCATTGACCGGTTTGCATGGCCCTGGTGGTCCGACAGAACAAGGAGCCTAACTTCACTTCAAATTTGAATACGATAACGCATTGAAAATGATGAACTTTATCACTTGCGTTAATAGCTGATATGGTCTACAAGACTCTTGATCAACGGCCACATCGGTCGTTGTGTTTCCTCCCAAAACTTTGGCGGCACTATACTGGTGCCGCCATTTCTTTTGATGACGTCACTTCGTTGCCCGAAGCATCGCCACATTTTATATTTTCGTTCCGATTCGTTTGGGGAATCGAACCGCCGCTTCGGGAAACATCCTCTGCACCAGCACGAGCCGGAACGAAAAACTTTATTTATAAATCTATAGAATCTTCGTTTCGTGCTTCTAAATAAGCACGAAGATCATCACGCAAATGATTATTTCTATCTGATAGTTGCCATAATCCTTGTGAATCTTTTTTCAAATCCAACAACGGATCGAATTTATTATCAACAAGAATGCGCCAACGATCAAAATATTTTCTATCTGCTTTTTTGCCATGCCAATAGTGTAAAACCATTCCAGGCATGAATCCTATGTTATGTTTTAGATATTTTACGGCATTATCTTCCCACGCTTGACACCACTCAACATATCGTGGACATGATTTATATAATGTAGGAGAAATGCTTGCTTTCAATTGTCCTATTAAAGCAGAAGCCATATGCCAGTCAGCAGAGCCCACAACGCCCCAATCTATCAATCCGCCAAGATGGTCTATCGCACTTCTACGAGCCGCCCAAGCATAGCCAGGATGTTTATTACCGGCGCCATAACCGCCATATGGTGTGTTTTTTGAAAATTGAACAATAGTTTGGTTTTTATGCCAGTTTGCTATAACGCTATCTCGCAAATCTCCCAACATTTCGTTTTTTGGTCCTAAATCAGCCGCTTGAGAAAACATTTGTAAAACATCGTAATGTTGTAATAGATGAATGGTTTCATAAACCCAATCTGGACGAACAAACATGATATCAGCATCAATCCATGCTACATATTTCCAATCGATTGGTAAACGCTGGATAGCAAGATTTATCATATTTTCTTTATGCCATACTTCAGAAGTAGACAGAACACGAATATGATGTGGATTGGTTGGATTTGTTACTTCAAACTCACGTTCTCCAAATCCTTGCTCAATCGTATATAATATTGCCCCAGAATCTTCTATGTATTTTTCGAACTTTCTATACAGATCATATCTGGATCGGTAGCGTTTTGGATTTGAGATGCACGTCACAACGTAAAGCGGAGCATTAACTGGCTCTATCGGTAATGAGCCTCCTCCGTGATGTTGGTTGTTTGGATGATACATATAATACCTCTTATAATCATCCTATTTAGCTTCACTCAATATCAAAAATCAATAAAAATCTTAATATTTTCTAAAATAATAGACGATATAAAATTTATACCCACATAGAACGAATATTTCTTATAAACGATTTCAATCCAAGGCGGATAGTTTTTTCTTGTTTTTGATTAAAAATACATTCGCCGCTTGCAAGCAATTCTAATCCATTGATTATAAAAGTCATATCTCGTCTCCACGACTTTTGGTCATTAGGAGATTCAAAGTATGGTGGTGCATATTCTATAAATTCTTTTACTCTCGGAAGCATCAATTTTGCAAATGCAATATCGAGATTCCAAAGTTCTGTGTTATCAAAACCTCTGGAAATACGTTGTTTTGCCCACGCTCCTTGGCGGTTATCGTCTTCCCTCATTTCTGGAGCCAATGATGCTGGATATTGTATAGAAATGGTCATCGGTCTCAGTCTCCATCCTGTTGCCAAATTTCCTTTGGAATAATATCATTAGAAATAATGTATTCTGTATGAAAAAGTTTTATCAAACCCTCTACTTTTCTTCCATCATCTCTGTGTTTGACATTTTTCAAACATTTTTCTTTATTATTTTCAAAAAACAACCACTCGACAACTGGTGTAAAACTGGAAGAATATTTATTTGTTAGAAAAGCATCCGCCATTTCTCTTACATCAGTCAAACAAAAATATGGATCGACAATGATTATAGTATCAAAAACATCATTTTCTGGTAAATCCAAAATATTTTTTATATCGTCAAAAATACACACTTTTGGCCAGTAGTTGTTCTTTAAAGATGATGCCATTTTATTAGCAAGAAACGTTTTTCCAGAACCAGGCAAACCAACGATACAATATACATGTGTTCCACACCCATTAGACATCACTTATTACTTTACATTCAACCAACTTATTATATAATACTCTATATTGAACTATCTTGATGGAATATTCTGTATAGTTGCCATAATATTCGTGTTCCATTCTATTACTTTGAACAACAATATCTTTCATAACCTTTCTGTATTGAAGAAAGGTCATATTGGGACATACTTTTTCAAACAAAGCTGTTAGATCAAGTTCTGGTTCTGGATCGCTTTCTATGCCATGCTCAGCAGAATCTCCCCAACAGTTCCCTCCTGATGCTCCACCGGTAATCCACTCAACTTTATATTCATGCATATTGCCTTTATTGGTTTGACCATTTCCATCGTCTCCCCATAAACGATATGGTTCGGCAACAAGCTTTCCTTTTTTATTATAGTGATGGGCGCCTTCCATCTTACTGTAAGTTTCTTCAACTATTTTATAAAAATCATCATAAGTCATTTTTTCGTCTCTCTTGCCATGAACTTTCTAAACAACACAACATCTCAAACAATATCGATGCTGCATTGAAAGAAGTTATTGTTCCATTATCGAATGGTGGAGATACTTCTACCAAATCTCCACCAATAAAATCAACCCCCAAATCTTTGAATTTTCGTAACATTCGTAAAACTTCTCTAACTTGAATCCCGCCGGCTTCTGGTGTACCTGTTCCTGGTGCTTCCGATGGGTCTAAACTATCTATATCAAATGATAGATATGTTGGCGATGGTTGAGATTTTTTATAACGAGCATTTCTATAACCAACAACAGGCAAAGCTTCATGAACAACTTTAAGCCATCCCTTATCCATGAATTCGTCCATGGATATGACTCGCATTCCAGACTCTAATGAAAATTTCCATAAGTCTGGATCATTGGTTGTGCCTCTGATACCGATTTGTACAACTCTTTTAGGATCAAGCAAACCTTCTTCAACAGCACGCCGAAACGGTGCGCCATGATGAAAACGAGAACCCATATAATCATCGCCAGTATCGCAATGAGCATCAATGTGAATCATTCCAACCGGACCATCTTTGGCAATGGCTCGTAATATAGGAAAACTTATGGAATGATCGCCACCAACAGTTAATGGAATGGCACCAGCCGAATGTATGTCATTATAATATGTTGTGATTTCTGCTAAAGATTTTTCTAAATCATACGGAAATTCAATCCAACAATCTCCCATATCTCTTACGCAACAATCGTAGAATGGCGAACTTCCATTCGATTCCATCATTCGTAATAATGTTGATTGTTCACGCACGGCTCTTGGGCCATGTCTAGCACCAGCACGATGAGTTACGCCGCCATCAAACGGAACACCAACGATAGCAATATCTACTTTTTCGTCAAAATTCATACCACCTTGGGCAGTACGAAAAAATGTTGCTATGCCGGTATGACGGGGTTGCGCTTGCGGATTAGACATACCATGATAGGTTGTTGGGGATTTCACATTAGGCTCCTTTTGGAGAATATTTGGCTTCGCTTTTGGAGTCTCGAATATTTTGAACGACGATATTTTAGAATTTTCTCTCCGAATTTTTGACACTGGTATATCAGACCAACAATTGTGAACAATTCAAGTCCAATCGCAGATGCCATTAACGCAGATACTATTACTATTTCCATTTTTCCCATTATGTAGCATCCTTGAATTCTATTTGAATCGGTTGCGAAACATCGTAATCAATTTTCATTTCAACTATGACCGATTGTCCCCATTTTTCATCATATAATGGCGTGTATCCATGTTGAAAAGGATAAATGTTTTTCTTTGTAATTTAGACATTTTAAAAATACAATTTGCTTCTTCTTTTGGGTCTGGACTCGATTCTTCTACATCAATACTAAACATTTTCATATTTCTTTTGTGATTTCTGCATGTATTTCTCTGGATTTTTCAAGCACAAAGCTATGAAAAAGTTCATTTGTTTTAATAAGCTTTTCAGCAATGAGTTTTGATTGTTTGAATCCTAGTCCGTTCCAGAATAAAAAACATCTTAACTTCGTTTTTCGATGATACATAAACGGCAATGAAGTTATATTTTTAAGAACTATACGAGTCTTTTCTGGCAATTCCTCTTGTAATTCAATAAGATTTTTTATAAATTTATCAAGTTTTTCAGACATTTACGGACACCCCAAGATGCTCTAAACATTTTCTTTTTTCCTTTCTGACTTTTGCTTTTGCTGTTTTTTTCAAAATATCAGCAATCAAAGCATTAGCTTTTTGGATTGCTTCGGTTTGCCATGATTCTGGTTCATTTATTTTTAGAAATATCGGATCGCCATCATAAATTTTTATTAGATTGTCTTTTTTATGATTGCCTCTGTGATCATTATTATGTCCTGGTTGATAAGGAGGAACAATACTTGATTGAAGAGTATACGGCATTGGATGTGGAAATTTACAAGTCATATTATAACAAAAAGACCAACGAAAATGCGATTCGTCTGAGGCGCCAGCCGTGTCTACTAAAATAGTATAAATACGATCGGCTATCTCTGGCGTGATGTTAAGCATATAAATATCTCTCCAGTTTCATTTAGGAGATTATGTCATGGGTTCATTTTTGTCAAGCGCACCAAGTTGGGTGTTCACTTTTTTTACAAGTAATTTCGAGTTGGTATTAGGATATTGCATTTGCGTGCTTTTCCCAATTCCTTATATAAATTCAACAATCATTGCTCTCTGGAGTAAATTGTTGTCTACTGGCGTAGTAACACCAACACCAGTTGCTCCAGTTGTTGTTTCACCTACTCCGGTTGTTCCACCAGCGGTATAATTCTGCTTTTTATTGGAATGATTTTTACTAATGAATCGTGATGGAGATTGGGACAATCTCCATCATTCGATTCAGCAATAATGAATTCCGAAAGATCACCTTTTTCCTTTTCATCATCAAAAATAGCATCGTCTGAATTGTATCCACGAATGATGTTTTGAAGATGTTCAATGATATTCGCAGCCTTGACCTCATGTGGAGTCCTTGGACCAGTCAATGCTGGTGCAGGATGCTGACGAAGTATATCAACAAGTTCATCATATAGTGCCATGATTATTCTCCAGATTTCGGAGAACTGTATCACGGCTGTACGATGAGTCAAGGATTTTATAAAAGATAAATAGAAGTGGTGATTTCAATGCTTCAACATTGAAAAACCCGGCTCGGATAAAATCAGGCTGTCCCACTTTTTATATTTATATCGGATTATTTACATGACATTTGAATTTACGCCAACAAGACAGAAAAATCTTGCTATTGCTCATAAAGCTGCGCTGATAAAACATCAAGAACTAAAAACAGACCGCATCAAAAAATATAATACTAATCCAAAACTTTGTTTACAATGTAATGGTGCTATAGATTATGATAAACAAATCAATAAGTTTTGTTCAAAATCGTGTTCATGTTCTTATAATAACATTCGCAGAGACGCATATAGCGATGCAACAAAATTAAAAATATCTACAGCACTGACTGGAAAATCATCTCCATTTAAAGGCAAACTTGGCGGCAATAGTAATGTTTGTAATGTTTGTAAAGTATTTTTTAAAAAATGTCCAATATGTGAAAAACCATTTTATACTCGTGGCGGCGGAACATATGGGAGAAAAACTTGTAGTCGTGATTGTGCCACAATAACAAAGACCAAATTGCGTCCATACCAAAATGGTTCTCGCAAAAACACCAAATATTTTAATATTCATCAACAAAAAGAGATATTATTAGAAAGTTCTTGGGAAGTTGCTGTAGCCGAAAAGCTTGATAATTTGAACATTATATGGACAAGACCGTATCCAATCAAATGGATAGATTCAAAAGAAAAATCACACTTATATTATCCGGATTTTTTCCTGCCAGTATATGATTTATATCTTGACCCAAAGAATCCATATTGTATGAAACAAGACATGGAAAAGATGTCTGTTGTTAGAGATATAATCAATCTAAAATATGGTTCTTTGGAGTATATTTTGAAAGTTGTAGATAATATCTACAAGAAATGATGGTCGGGGAGGAAGAATTCGAATCTTCGATTTCCACTTTCCAAAAGTGGCGGGGACGGCCAGACTCCCCTACACCCCGATAATATCATCATAAATGGATTCACGAGAGGATGGATTTGAACCACCGACCTTCGATCCTTGCGGAATCAATGCTCTGAACGCTGAGCTACTCCCGTATAGTGGGGTTATTTATACCTGACGCTGATTCCTGTGTCAACATTCATTTTCACTTTTTCAACACACATCAAAGGTTGGGCACAACGCACCCAACCTTTGATGTCAATCACCGTCCGTTGTAATATTCACGACGCTCACGTTCACGATGTTCACGCCGCCATTCTTCACGTCGCCGCCAATCACCATCATCACGACGCTCCATGACAGGCGGCGGTCCTAT
>OCZT010001073.1_pt1 | contig 28158 bp, 41 predicted proteins | sample 1539031 | NCBI WGS metagenome assembly OCZT01 (sample SAMEA3539308, study PRJEB22396) | soil metagenome | biome: tundra; feature: field; material: soil | place: USA | collected 2010-05 | depth 0.15 m | reverse complement strand
TATTTTTCGGTGTGGAGATGTGTTATGTTTAAAACAATCAATAGTTGCACTTGGTACTTGAATCCGCCAAAGGTTCGTGGCAAAAAGTTTATAAATGGACCCGGAAAATTATATGCTGAATCAGCTTGGCCGGGAGGAGGTCATCGCATAAGGCCCTATGATGAGACTTACGCCTTAGTTAAAATCAAAGAGACTGTGATGGAGCTGCCGTACAACGAAAAAACGAAAGACGTTTTAGGGCTGTAATAAGTACCTTATAACCCGATTATATCTCGCGCCTTTGGACTATATTGACTCAAATCTAACGCTCCTAAGCTGCCCAAATTTGGGGCGAGTTGTCTGGCTAATTCTAAAAGGAGATCTTCTGTGGAGTGGTATCTGCGCGATTCAAGCGTTTGCGGGGTGCCGGGTCTGGGATATAAATATAATTGGTGCACAGGTTCTGAAAGTGAATTGGCACGTACCTTAAGGGAAGATAGTTTTCCGTTAACCTCTATATATAAAATGGTACTGCCCATATATTTATAAATTACATAAAAAAAATGTCGACCATCGAGAAAGGACGCGCCTAATTTTCTCAAGGTATCTAGTTGCTGTATAACGGGTTTTAGAATATTGTCTTTTTCGATTCTATTACTAATGCGATTGTGAGATTTCTTATATCGAATAACTTCCCTGTGTTGAGATGAATTTTCGTACTCTAAGACCAATATTGAGAGAAAGGTACTCATAATCCAAGCACCTCTTGAGTCTTTTGAGAGTAGAGATTTAAGTCAAGCTTTCCTAAACTTCCAATATAAGGCGCCAACAGTTTGGCTAATTCGGCTAAGAGATCGCTTGTGTAGTGAAAAAAGCTATTGTTCAAAAGTGAATCACTGGTGCTCAGGGTTAGAACTGGGACAGGAGCTGAAGAGGTCTTAAACATTATTTGTATATATTGCTCAAGAGTTGGTTCTAACGTAAGTACGACGGTCTCCGGAATATTTCTTAAACTATAGCTTATCTGTCTACCATTTAAGAAGCAAGCCTCTAATTTCCGTAAGCCATCTAATTCTTCTACGACATGTTTTATGCGACGATCTTGTGTTGTTCCACGTTCAATCTTATTTTTGCTTTTTCTGTATTTAGGTAATTCTGGATGCGGAGCAAGACTTTCGCATTCTGAAACTAAAGCAGATAAGAATTTGCTCATGTCTCAAATTCTGGGGTAAGAAACATCTCCTGTTCGTGCTCACAACAATAATCTAGAGAGGATTCGAGAGCTTCAAATAAGGATTTCTTATTGGTGGTAATTTCACGTTCTTCCGGAAAGAAAAGCTTGCCACTCCACATCTCATTTTCTTGTTTGAAACTGATGATGCTAGTGGGGATGAGACTTTTTCGGCGATCAGAATAAAAATTAAGAACCACGTCCTCACCTAACGCATAGCCAAGCTCTAACTCGAACTCAAACTCTTTAGAATTCCACTTGTAGATATATGCTTTTTCTTGAGAGAGAACTTTTGATTCTAAATCATATATTTCCTTTTCTAAGGAGTAGGCCTGCTCGTAAGCCTCTTCAAGACTCTTGGTTTTAGTGTTTAGAGTAATTAGGGTAGCGGAGGCCTCTGTTAAAGCAAAGGCATTATGATAGAGACTCGATAGTTTTTTATCAGAAATTTTCTTCTTAGAGAGAGGCGATTTCATTTTTAAATGATAGCACTTTTATTGGCAGTCAAGGACGTCACAGAAAATTCATTAACAGGTTTATTGCTTATCGGAACCTGACGTTTGGTGGTATTTCTAAAAGCTCGCCGGTACTCGGATCAATTGACATGGTTTCTTTGACAATGTCAGGTGTATGTTGGTTGACATTAAAACTGCCATTTTTGTTGTTGATAAAAAAGCCTCTGAGTTCCTGATATGGTTCACCGCTAGCTTGATGAATCTCATCTAGATCGGAGCGCAGCATTAAGCCGATTAGTTCCTCTTTCAACAAGGATTTTATGAACGAAGGGCGTACGGCTGAACTGTCGCCATATCGAACACGCCCTGCTTCTTTGCTTAGATGAAGATGAAAGGAAGTTCCGCTTTGGCCGATTCCTGTAATTGAACTGGAGCTATAACAATACTTTTCGATTGTTTTTAAGAACTCTTCTACCTCTTCGCTGTTAGATTTTGTGAATACAGGGCCTTCAATTCTCTCTAGAGTTTTATCTATAATTGGTAGTGTTATGCTTTCTTGAGAAATAGGTTTGCGTCCCGCCTTATTGCGCCCGCCGTTTCTCATCCACTTTAGAATACTGCGAGAAGCAGGAAGCAGATCTGCGAGAAAATCTAGGTCTATAGGATCATATTCTGAAAAGATAGGTTGAAGTTCTTGCCATAAGATACTGCTCTTGTCGAATTCAGTGAGGAACAATTCTTTGGAGTATCGAGTTCTGTAATCTGTCTCTAAACGTTCCATGAGAACATTTAGAAGCTCTTCACTGCTTTCGGCCTCGATTTCGGCAAGTTCACTCTCGGTTTCATCTTGATCATGCATAGCCATTGCTGCAAGTTTTCCCTCCTGTACTAATTCTTCTGGAACTAAATCCCAAACCGAATTTAAAAGGCGTTGATGGAATTCTCCAAAGAAAGCGAATTCCTGATATTGCGAGAGATCTACAATAGCCTCTTCTATATCCAGCTCCTCGTCTTCCATTTTTTGCGTGAGCTCGGAAATATCGATTCCATCATTCGAGTAACTCATTTGTTGGCCGAATAAAATTGCCGTAAAAGCTAGTCCTGCAAACTCGTCTTTCTCATGAAGGGTGAGCATGGCCCGAGAAAGGTCTGCCGTTAAGAACCCAAAGGCTAATGATTCAATCTCGTCCCTTATCGTCTCAGGAGTAATCTTTTTGCCAGATTTTCTTAAATCGAAGTTAGCACTGAGTTCGGTCGCAAACTCGCGCAAAGTTGGATACTCCTGAAGATTATATGACTCTTCAGTCTCCGCAACATTGACGGGTATTTTTTTATGTAATTTTTGTTTCCAGACGATCTGCTTTTTCTTTTCGTAGAGAAAATAGTAGGCGATCATAGTGCTTATTTCTTTTTGGAAAGCAGCTAGGGACTCATCTATTTGAGCTAGAAAAATCTCTTTGAAGATTTCGATGGTTTGGTCGACTTCTATTTCTTTCTCTTGCGTTACACTGGCTTTAGACATAAAATTGCTCCCTACTTGTGTATAGTTTAACATAAAACAGGAACCATTTCAAACGGCAGTCCAAAGACTATTTATAAACTAGAATATGTTCCTGTGGGGACTGAGGTCATTTCCTCCCAATCGGTCGCGAGAATATGGTTATTCCACATAAGATCGTGTACGACACAACATCTCGTTCCTGATTCCATGCAGGAACATTCACCAATAACTGGAATCTCACAGCGGGTACAGTGATAAATCCAGGTATTGCTTTTGGGATCGAATATGTCGTCAATAGGATGTCCCATCCAGTTTACGCCGTTCTTGTCGGTGCAAATATCCGAGTACCAAATCTTTTCTTGTTCCATTGCTCTTCCTCCTGAACGATAAAATTATAGCATAATTTCTTTTGGCGAATGTTATAAAAAATCGAAATGCTATGATATTAAGACAAAAGGATAAAAATGAATCAGAAAAAGAAAACATCACCAAACAAGAAACCTAACTGGCAGCGGCAAGAAAAACTATATTCTGTCAAACTGACCGAAAAGCTTCCCGAAGCAATCAATAAGGGAAATATGCATGTAGAGGACTTAGGCGAAAGTAACGAAAAGTTTCCCGAAGTTCCTGCACGCCTTTTGGACGACAATGAGAATGGGCTTGGATAAAAATTAGTAATTATCTTTCTGCTATAATTTGATTCAAGCTCAAGTAAGGATAAAGATAATGGGGGACGTGAAACCGTTAAACGACAAGGCACTTAATAGGCAGGTAAGGAAAGCTTATCTGAAGAGTCTGCCTGTCAATGAAATTTTCGAAAGATATCTCAATGCTAAACAAATTATGGGAATTTTTCCTGGCGATTTCAAAAGCACTAATCCATTATCTGCAAAGGAGGCATACGCTATGAAGAACTGGGCATTGGATGAAATGAAACTTTTGGGAGAAGAAATGTTGATAAGAGAGAAGGAGCTATTCGGCGCGGAAGTGGTGGAATAAAGATGGAAATCTTCAGTAAAGAATATTTTGACGCAAAAACAAAACTTATGGACGAAAACAACGACCTTACCCAAAAGATCGAAGATATGGAATTGAAAAGAGAGGCCGTGGTTGAAGCCTTTGATGAATTAGATATCGAAGTTTATGAAGGAGTTAAGCTACGTTATGTCGGTAACTGTGTTTCCGGAAAATATATGGACGAGTTGGCGGGAGTTAACGCAATAAATGATTTCCCTGATGGATTTGGAGTACAAGTCTCACTTGTGGATAGTGCAAATAGGAGCGGGGCTAGTGTTATGCGAAAAGAAGGCAAGTGGGAATTAAAATTGCATAACTGGACCGCTTATCAAAAGTATACATCTAAAAAATTGTATGATAGTTTTGAAGAACCAGTAAGGATGGCTAAAGAATATACTGCACTTGGAATTATCCCAGAAAAGGAAGTTAGCCTGAATAGTTCAGGACTAGAATTCGACTAAAATCCACTTAGATTGTGGTATAGTTTAATTCTTCAAACAATTATGGAGAATATAACGTTGACCGAATTTGTTTATATAAACCGTAAAGGAAAAGAGACGGTTTTACACGGACCTGTTGTTGGAATAGCCTTTTTTGGGGCGGGATTGATGGTTTTCCTAGGAATGGTTTTTGTGCTGATGAGATTCTGTGTAATACTATTTATGTCAGCTATCTTGCTATTATTGGATATCTGTGCGGCAATGCTTGGCGTTGAACATCGCTTTATAACATTTAAAAACGCAGATAAAAAATTATAAAATGAACGATAATTCAGAAACTTCCGATAAAGAACTTCATATTTGTAACGATGGTCTGGTTCGTTTGCCACTTATGGGAATTAGGCAGTATTTTTTGTTTGAAGAGGTAGTTGTGGTAGAAGAATCTCGGAACGCTTCTGAGTGTGAAATATGCAGAGTGACAAAATCTAGCTAAAACATTTTAAAAATACGAACCGTTTTCGGCTCTGACATGAACGCTCTATCTTACAAGGATTAGCCTTTGAGTTTGCTGTCCTCTTTTCACAATAAGAATATTTGCGCCATCTAGATCGGCTTCTTCTACGATTTTCTCGGTTGAGATTGCTCGCCGAATCACTTCCGTCCTGGTTGTGCCTCTATTTCGAGCTATTTTAGTAAGGATCTCCACATCAGAATCTAGGAGATTGACTGTTACTAGAATTTTCTTTGGACTGTTATTGCTTTTGTTAGTCATTGTTGGCTTCATTGCTTCAGTATACGCTCTTTCGTTATAGATTGTGCATTCATTTCCCCACTAAAGTAGGGAGCCTTCTGCGAGGTTTAGAGTAATGCGATATGGAACATATATGAATCAAAAGTTACACCAATGATACTCATTGTGACGTTAGAGTGAAATTTTTAAGTTATGCTTAAAAGGTTAAAAATTTCATAGAGAGGAGGCTCTGTGACATCAGAAAGTAAATTTTCTAACAGAAAGAAGCTGCTTATCAGCTTAGTTTTGCTATCTCTGTTGGCAATGATTGCTACCTGTGGTGTTGGTGGAGTTGTGGGTGCATCTAAAAAAGCGATTCGGGATGAATGAAGATACTATTTCTACTTTAGATAAGGTTTTCGCGGCGACTTTTGTTTGTTTGCTTCTACAGATTGTTTTAGCTTCAACTAACTCTGGTTTTGCTTTTTGGAACTCGAATGCCGCAGCGAGTACGGGAAATAATATTACGACTTTAACGGTTGCCCCTCCTACCATTACTACGGTTACAAGACCTAGTCCCAACAAAGTAGATGTTACATGGACTGCGTCTCCAACTAATGCTACTAGGGCAATTCAAAATTACTGGATATTTAGACGTCCCACCGGCCCGGGTGCTTTTGTCCAAGTTGGGACAGTTTCTGGTAGCACCTTAACTTATCGAGATACACCTCCTCTACCAGTTCCAACCCAATATGATTACGTGGTACAGGCATTTATAAGCGATTTCACCAGTCCTAACAGTAATATCAAAACATCTCCTACGACAGCAATAGATTCCACACCACCAACAACGACTATCAAGTGTAATGGAGTAGCCTGTTCTGCTGTTACTTATTATACGGCCAACGTTAGCGTTACTCTTACGGCTACGGATCCTGATGATTCTGTGGCTTCGATAACTAGAACTCTTGATGGAACTCCAACAACTACTGCTGGGGCTACGGTTACCTTTACGGTTAGCGGAGATGGAACTCATACGCTGACCTTTGCGGCTACAGATAGCGCAGGGAACGTTGAAGTGATTAAATCTCAAACTATTAAAATTGATACGGTTGCTCCTGTGATATCTTCAACTGCAATTTGTGATACGAATGGTGTTGTTCCCACTACCAATCCAAATTGGATTAATGCAAATGCTACTTTTGTCGTTTTGGCAAACGTTACAGATGCTACCAGTGGAGTGGCCTCTGTGACTACAGACCTGGGAGTTGTTGGCTCTGCTCCTTATATGTCTGTGACTCTAACTCTTACTTCAATTACTTGTAATGGGGTAACATATAATTACTCAGTTAGTATTACCCGTGCTGGTTCTGGGCAAGGGGTAAACTTATATTATTATGATGTTATTGGAACTGATAATGCCGGAAACGTCGCGCACTCTAATGGATTACATACTGGTAATTTAAGCGGTGATACTACGAATCCGACAACGCCAACGGGCCTTGCCTCCGTAAACGGAGGAGCGGGTACTGGGAAAATTACTTTGAACTGGAATGCTTGTACTGACACAGGTGGATCTGGGTTTGATGGATATCATGTGAATGTGTTCTTGTGGGGAACTACCACTAAAGCAGCCCAGTATCCAAACGGAGTCAATGTGACCGGAGCTACAACCTTCCTGTTTACCTTGACCTCTGGAACTCGATATGACTTCCAAGTTCAAGCTGCAGATAATGCTGGAAATAATTCAGCTTTAAGCGCAAAACTTACAAATATTCGTGCCCCTTAAGGCTTTTTATTTGATAATTGAACTCGCTGATCATACCCGGGTAGAACTAATCTTTTAGAAAGAAGTGAATAGTGAAAAAGTTTTGTAGTGCGTTTTGAATCTATTATCAAACCGTTTCATCACTTTAGAATAGGCCTAGGGTGGAGTTCTCGCAACGTTGATTGGCACACAATCTCTAAACAGTTAACTGTCCAAAAGATGAGGAAACTTTCTTGGGATTCTGTTCCTGATCAATAATCGTCATCTTCGTCGTCGTCATCATCATCCCAGTAATCGTCACGATAATAATTTCGAGAGCGAAAACATTCTTCACATTTTATAAACCAAGGAGCACATTGGTCTCCACACTCCTGGCATCTCCCAAAAGTATTTTTCTTAATGGTTTTAGGTAGTAGAATGGATATCCTCTTTGCCAGCTCGACTTCCATCCAGGCAAGTTTTTCCATAGGGATGTCACAGTGTAATGGATAAGCCAAAGAAAACCATCGTAGATCTCTTGCGTAAACGCAGGAAATTTCAGCATTATCTAGATTTATATTGTTAATTTGTTGCTGAGTGAGTAAATACTTCTTCATGGAAAACTTTCCCATAATAGCGCTGGCAAACGTGGAGATAGATATTCCTTTATCAGTATCAATTGGTGCTCTTGCTAAAGTCCAAAGATCTTCTAGTGAGATGTCTGGAGCAGTTCTTTGGATATCTTTGATTCTTTCTATGCATTCAGTAATATTGGCGACTTGTATCCAAGGATATTGGTTTTTGATTTCTTTGGCTTTTTGCAGCCATACTTGTAGAGCAAATTGGAGTTCACTTTTATCTGGGCTTCCTAAAACGGACATGGTTGGTTGAAGAATAGCTTTGCTGTTATTTAAAACTGGATCTCCGGTGATCCCTTTAGCTACCTCTACACCTTTTTTGATTAAATTGGTCGATGGAGTAAAGCCCGCACGGCCCTGTAAAGTATAAACGTTTCCTTTGGGAGAGAGCCCAAATCTTCCGGCTCTCCCAATGATTTGAGCAATTTCCCATAAATGTAAATTTCTAAAGGAAGTGCCGTCAAACTTCTCGGTTTGAGTTATTACGATATTGTCAGCAGGAAGGTTTATACCGTGTCCAATAACGTCTGTGGTTACAATATATTCGTTCTCACCAGAGATAAATTTTCGAATTTGTTCCTTTCTCGATTCTGGTGGTAGAGCTCCGTAAAGTACACTAACTCCTGCTTTTTTCTCTTCTAACAACGCTTTAGCCAATGACATAACGGCTTTCTTTGAGAAGGCAACGACAATTGTTCGAGAAGGGATTTGCTTTAGTGAAAGATTACCGTGATACTCTAGGTCGGCTAAACGAGGATGATTATAGGAGATTACATCTTTGCAATTGGCAAAAGCTTGATCTAACATAAATTGCATCTGAGAAGACCCGCAAATTCTTATATGTTTATAAGAAGCACCTAGAATTAACTTCAGCCAGTACCAACCTCTTTCTGGATCGGTTATCCATTGAATTTCATCTAAGACTAAAGTGTCTCCTTCCATTGGTGCCATTTCCGTCGTCGTGCATAAAATATCTGCAGTTGGATTTATTTGTTCTTCTCCAGTAATTAGACCTACTTTTTCGGCACCTTTGAGCGAAGAGAGTTTTTCGAAAACTTCGTGTGCCAGCATTCTTAATGGAGCCGCGTAAGTTCCCTTTCCTTGTTGAGCCAGGAAATTTATAGCGTCATAAGTTTTTCCCGAATTAGTGGGACCCAGATGCAGCGCTATGGTTTTGGGAAGAAACATTCTTTGTGGTAAAGCCAGCTTCATCCGAACCGAGTATTCATCTACTTTTCTTTGATATTCCTCCTTTGCCCTTTTTCTTTCTTCACTTTCTCTTATTTGTTTTGCCCTTAGGATCGCTTGCTTTCTCTCATTTGCTAGCTTCTTTTGGGCTTTTGCGTATTCCTTCTTTGAAAGTGCCTCTTTTATTTCCTCTTGAACTTTATCTAAGGAGAGTAATTCTAATTCAATTGGAGAGAAATCGTTTTTTCGATATCTTTCTTCCAAAACAGGTGAGAAAGGTTGTTTTATAGCATTTTTAGTTTTATATGGAAGTACGGAAGGTTTACTTTGTACAGAGACCGCTAAGTTAGGAAGAGTATGTTTGAAATAATAAATATCTTGAATATGATAAGTTCGTAAAAGACCATTGGCTAAATCCCAATTAGCTCCCCTTCCTTTGATTGGCCCTTTTGAAATAGAAAAACCATTTAGAACTTCAAAAGTTTTTTGAAAATGAGAAAAAAGACGATCTGCAATAAATACTTCTTTTCTAATCTTTGCTTCTGTTTTCGAATCATAAATAGCAGTCATAATATTTCCTTTTCAGAAAATAATTATAACATTTTTATTAAGCACTTGAAAATCGCTCTCTGATTTCGGTCTTGATCTATTGAAAAAACGTTCGCGAGTTCAAGTATCAAGTGCAACTTTACCTCAACTCACCAGAGAGCAAAGATGCCATATCCACGGGATGTTGCAAAGTGGAGCATCCAAAGTTGCAGAGCGACTTTGCCGTCGCTCTGGCCCTGAAGAGTTAGCGGCGCCTAGCAATTTATTCTAATTTAAAAATCGTTGTTTTTGGTTCAAGAGTAGATGAAAAGCCGGCAATATAAAAAACGGTTTTAATTGCAAAAATATCCCAATCTGCATCTGTGGTTTGGTAGAAGTTATAGGCTAAAACTTTATTGTTCCCGGTGGCAAAAAGTACCATTTTTTGGTAGTTTTCATTTTTGATAGACAATTGCTCCATCCTGGCCTGCGAAAATTTTTCAAGAGTCATTTTAGGCAGGTCCAAATTATTTTCCTGAATTGTTTGCAATAAAACCAAACTGTTCTCTAGAGCGAGGATGTGTTTTTCCTTATTTAAAATCTTGTTCATAATTTGTAGATTGTCCCATAAAAGATCAAATTCAGCCCCGGTCTTTTTCAAAATTGAATAAGCCGTATCGAGATCATTGTTAAACACAAAAGCCCTTATTGTTGTGGCGGGCTCTATAGCCATATGTATAACCGATTGGTGTTGAGAAAGGTTTCTCTTTTTATTTCTAAAATTGTCGCTTGCCATTTGTTAATGATTCAAGGTACTGGATTGTACCGTCACTTTTCTCTGAGGGTGAAGTCGCTGGTTGACAAGTTCAGGATCGAACGTATTAGGGTCGAACGTATCGATATCGAAACACTCTTTGAGCCACTCACTCCATCTTGTGTTTTCAAGGTGAGTGGGGTCGTTGATCGCTTGACGTAACTCGGCGTAGCCCCAGATACCGCCGCAATCCTCAGGCGGACATGCGCTCTTCCCTCCAATACATACTGGAGTCTGTCTGTTCAACATGTTAGGCACGATTTTTTCTACGACTATAGAATGTTCCCACCTATCGCCAAAGTCATACGTATACGTGATTTCGGTTCCAACTGTTGGAGCGACTTGGGCAAGCTTAATCTGACGTTCATCTTTTATTTCGTTAAACATAGCATTTTCTGGATCTCCGTATTCTTGATCGTTGGATTCAAATCCATGAAGATGATAATTCTCCCAACCCATTGTAATCTGAAGGATGTTGTGGAGACGTTTCATTGTAATATTGCTAGAGACGGTAATGCGTCTCCAAACGGGCGGTTTAACTCCTTTTAACGTGACTTTTAATTGATGGGTAGATGAATTTTGGACAGACATTATTTACCTCTCAGCTTTATATAAAATGCTTTAGGTAGGATAACATATTTTTAAATAAATCAACTACTGTACAGAGCTTTAAATTTCGGGAAGCATAAAGCTAATAGGTTCTTCTCCAGAAAGATAGTCTTTCGTGTTTTTCTGAATTTCAGACTCTACGGAAGGAATATTTTTTCTACGCTTAGGTTTATCACCACCCTCCAAAAGCCAGTTGGTAATACTTTTGGAACACTTTATCGTATCGAGATCGAGTAAATCTTCTGGATTATAAGAATTGGCAATCTCTCTAAATTCTGGCCAGAGAGCATCTTCTTTAGTGAAATAGACGTTGATGAATTCTTTATTGTAACGTTTTTCGTATCGCTCAACAAAATTTGCTAGCATACCTTTCTGATAGGTAAAAATACCGTTTAATAGTGGAGTTAATTTCTGAGAGATTTCAACCAAATTTTCTTCAAAATCCTTAGGGGAAACGCTTAACGAATCCCAGTAAGTACCGTATTTTTCATCAGAGGTTATAGCGTGTTCTAAACAGTTTTCGGTAAAAAGCTTGCGTTCTCTTTTTAGTAGAGATTTTATCTGTAAACCATCAATTCTTTCTGCAACTTTGTTGTCGATTGCCATAAGCCAGTCGAATTCCTCTAAATTACGCAAAACTGAAAAAAGAGGAAAAGAGACGGTTGAGTATTCACTTTTAAGAATATAGGCTTCTGAACTATTTTCTATTCCTACTTTTATCAAGGCTTCCATCGCACTCTTGTTCGCTTGCTCCAATCCCCAAAAACTTGAGTCTATTACGTCTTCAAGCGCTTCTGTTAATAAAGTCGAATATAGATGCTGCGTTTGCTCGAATTCTCTTCTCAGATCTCCTATTCGCAAATTCTCATAATCTGTAAGAAGATGCTGTTCTGGGAAAAACGGTTTATTATTATTGAATTTATAAGGACGCGGGTAGGCATACTCGAATAAAGTATGTCTGAGTAAATACTCTGCATCAAATGTTTTGAAAGAATTATTTACATGCTGCATAAGAAGTTTGCTGAGTTCAGAATTATCCATATCTATTCCCCCGTAAAATCAAACCCAAGTATAACATTCAAAGTGTACACTATCCTAGAGAGGTAAAAATTATATCCTAAACGCAAAGAGTAATCATCTATAAAGTCGTTTCGATCTGCTGTAAAAACCTATTTAAAGACACTACTCGTTTTTGCCAATATTTTTCTAATTCATCTTTTGAAATTTCGCAATTTAAAAGCCTTGGCATATCTTCAACTCGCGCATCTTCGAAGTAGGCTAGTCCTTTCAAAATTTCGACCTTTTTGCCAGGTACATTTTTAAGATATGGATATTTTTTATCAACGTATAGCAGCAAGTTCTCGACCTTTAATTCTGTTTGCATCTCGATTGCCCAGAGATCTATAAAATCTCGTAAACGCCCTCTTTGTACAATCGCAATTAATTTCATTACTCCAATATCAATAATGCTGGCAATATTGAAAGGTTCTATCACTTTGACTTTATCTACCAGTAAATCGTTAGGTAGTTGAAAAAGAGATATTTTAGCATGGTCCTTAGTAAGGTATGCAACCATTGAATTGCTTTTTTTGTGTTCGTATTCTATGAAAAGGTCAGGATTGGCGTCAAGTTTTTCACAGAAATCTTCGACATTTATGTCTTTGTCGTTTGTGAAAAAATCCAGATCTTCGCTCACACGGTGCCCTAGGTGTAATAAAAGGGCTGTGCCGCCCGCAAGATAAATTTTCTGAGGCTCCCAGGTCGCGGCTAGTATATCCCACGCCTGTTTGGTGCTTTGGCTTAATAATGATAAATCTTTCATGCAATTCCTGCTAAAACTTCGCCATATTTCCGATCTTTTTTGTCTAAATACCTTGTTTTTTCTAACGTTTCCTTTATATGCTCTGAACTGTAATAGGCGGTTAACCAACCTACCCCACCGGGATAATTTCTTTCCAATAGACGTCGAATCACATAGATATAACTTGTATCTGGATTCAACTTGTCAAAATCAATATCCCAAAAGAGATGTTTTAAATTTTTAGGGATATTGGTCGGTCTCTTGAAAAGACTGCTTTTTGAAGATAGGGTAATACCTTCCCGTAGCTTTGCCAAGATTTTGTCCAGCTCAGGGCTTGGATTAATGGTCCAGCGATTATCCTCGTAAACGATAAAACCTTTAGTTTCTAAAGAACTTAGTGCTTTGGTAACGCTAGCTACAGCTAAAACCGCAGCTCGTGAAATTGACCTAGCAGAAGGGAATCCGGATAGACGCTGGTATAAAACGAATAATACGATTCCCTCAGAAGAGGACAGATCGTTTATCTTAATCGCAGTTCCTTCAAGGGTTTTTAGTTTTTGTAGGTCATCGATGGAAAATAAAGGACGCCCATTCCTTGTTTGTGCGACCGCATCTAACTCCTGCTCTTTAATCAAGTGATTGATTTTAGTCATTGAGCAATTCAATTCTGCAGCGGCTTCTGTAGTGTTATAATATGTTACTTTAGTGTTCATAAAAGAAGTATACCATACCTTTTGAACACTAAGTGGGTGATGGGTAAAAATTATGTAAAGAGGATAATTTTGATTTGGTTTCAGAGAATCTACGTAGATTTTGAGGTACAATAAAGATATGGAAACTAAGCATTTTTTCGTAGATACTGAGTTTACTTCCTTGCAAGAACCAAACGAACTTATTTCTATAGCGGTAGTTTGCGAAGATAAAAAAGAATATTATGCCGTGAACAGAGAATGGGATGAACCAGAAGGTAGAGGAGAACAAATCTCTACCAATTTTGTTAAAGAAATTGTAATTCCTTTTCTTGGAATGGACCGTAGCAAACGAAAAACTTTCAGCGAAATTGCAAAAGAAATTGAGAAATTTGTGGGGACTGCTCAACCAATATTTTGGGCGGATTATCCAAAGTATGATCAGATGATGTTTTTGAAGATTTGGGAAGAAGCGGGATTGAAGTTTCCTCAAACCTGGCCACCTGTCTTTGAAAACTTGAATGAACTAGCTGGACGCTGTACTACCGATGTGATAATAGAGGCTCCGCCAGACTTTACGTCACATAATGCTTTGGATGATGCAAAAATTCTTTTGCAGGCATGGGATGAATTTTTAAAGCAGACATGGTTAGATGAACAAGAACTATTTCAGAAGGACATTTAGGAGTTGGTTCTGTCTGAACGCGAGATCACAAATCTGTAAAAACTCTCTTAATGAATTCTTTTGTTGTATAATTAAAAAATGGTTGTTAAAATAAACGATTCGAAGGTTCTTCTGAAACTGGATGATGAATATATCGCCCAGCTTCAGGAAAGTGCCTCTAACCAGGGAGTTTCTTTGGAAAAGATTCTTGAGAACTATCTGACGGAAGGATTGCACTATGATCTTGCGAATCAAAACCATAGAAAGAAATTATTATCACAAGATCTGAAAGAACAAATTGAAAGAGTTGAAAAAACTAAAAACAGCTCAGGGAAAAAACTGATGATGAAAGTTTTAAAAGAAGCTCTTGAGAATCCTCTTGCTTATTATGAGAAAACTGGCCGTAATTTTGATCGACTATCTGTCAAGGCTTTTGAGAGAGAAGATCACGAGCTCTCAAACTTAGTTTGACGCCTTCTGAAAATAGTCTCAGAGGAGGAATTTTTGAAGTAGAAGTTGACTTTGCCGGAGGTGGTAATTATAAGCAACAACATGTTGTGGTCCTTTCGTCTTTAGAATATAACCTTGCCTATAAACAAGCGTTGGTAACAGATGTCACGGGAGTATTTCTAACCGACATAGACTTGGGCTTGCTGGGACCATTGCTGGGCGAGCTTGATGAAGAAAGCTTGCGACTTTTGGACGCTCGCTTTGCAGGCTTTTTACTCTCGGATTATAAAAATGCTCTTTCGGAAAATCCTTATAGTCCCGGAAAAATGTGGCGAGCCCCTATGGCTTTTTCTGAAAATCGATCTGTTGTGAGTCGTAGAGGAGTTTTACTCAGTTCGTTAGATTATGTTTATGCATATAACCATGTCCTTTTTTGCCCGACGTATAGTATTGATGGAGATCCTAAATATCAGAAAGATGGAGTGGAAATTCCTAACGAGATGGAAACTCAAGCTGGACTCAAACAGGCTTCGTATTTTCGGCCTAAAGCAAAAAGCCTGTCGATTCATAACTTAACAAAAGAAATTGGGGTTATGGCACCATTAATTGTCAATAAGATCGTTTCCAAAATCATTACATCTCTGGCGATTTCCGAAAAAGAGATAAATGGTCCTTGAGCGAAAACATGAGATTTTGAAGAAAAGACAATATCAGTTGTTATGGCGCTATAACTAATACTCAAGATAACAGGAGATATAGTCTTTGAGCTTGCTATAATGGAATGATAAGAAGGAGAATAAATGAGCAAGTCTGAATGGGAATCCGCCGAGATAATTCTGCCGAGCGTTGAGATATCTAAACTGAAAAAGATCTTGAACGACTCCCAAAATGCAACCAGACAGGCCGTTATTGATGAAGCGAAACGGTTTTGGAAAGAGGTTGCGAAACAAACTCGCTCTACAAAACTTTACGAACAACGACTGAATGACTGGAGAGAACAAGCCTTTGAATCTGCCACCCCATCTTATTCATACGGAGGATATTACTCTACGCCGTCTAAGCCTAAGCTAAACGATACAGATATTTATCAATTGGAATATATGCTCTCAAAACTTTCTAAATCTCCTCGACAATTGACCGTTCAGGAGGTTGAGAAAGTTTATCCTAAAGCGATCAATAGGACTGTTTCCTGGCAGTTTGGTGAGGGCGGGATTAGGCTAGAGGGCAGAAAACTATTTTATGAAGTTTCGGAGAATAACCATGCTTGCGACCGAGCTCGCGAACACCCATTGGCTCAGAAACTTTTTGCCTATCTGTCAAAAGTAAACTGGACAAGAGGTACCGGCGGCGTTGTCGTTGGAAATGACGAATATAACCAAGATAATCGTTCTTCTGGCGGTGGAGCTAACTATACCAAAGATAGTTTTGGGCCCTTGGGAGAGCGTGACTTTGAATGGCGGACAGGAATTAAGCTGAATAAGCAGCAGATTGCGGCAAGAAAACGGTCCAGTTCGGGACTAGGATTCTAGGACTAAGATGGGAACTAGCTGTAGCGTTACTCTTCCTGCATATGTTCGAGTTAATGACGTGGCGGACGTCATTGGAATTTTAGCCGGTTGCCAAAAACGAATGCGGCCACTGGACTGGAACTATAAAAACTCTAACGCTAAAATGGTTGAGGTTGAAGGGATAAAGGTGTTTGTAATTGAAAGCGTTCCTAGTATGGTAAATCTTGAAATTGAAGGAGAATTGATTGACGGAAAGTCTCAGCATAGCGTTTCGTTTCATTTCGAATACAATTCTAAGGGTGAAAAAGGAATAAGCCCTGAGTCTACACCCTTCTGGATTGCGCTTTCAAAAAAGCTTGTCGATTTTTATGGAGGAAAGATTGATTATAAAGATACTGATTTATCCGATCTGGATTATGAAGTTAAATCACAAAGACGTTATGTTACGCATGAAACTTGGCAGAAAAACGAAAACGCTAAATTTGCAATAAAACCTTTGACAATAATGGATTTGAAAGAAGTCGAAAACGATGCGGCATTTTCAGTGGACGAAACGGTTGAATGGAACGTTATAGAAAAAAGAATGGACGCATATTACAAGAAAGAAGTTTTAGATCTTTTGGGATAGTAGAAATAGATTATAGACCATCCATCTGTAGAGCTTTGCTTAATGCTTTATCGGCAGCTACTTCGTCCCGAATATAGTCATAGTCTAAAGCAACTAGTCTTCCGTTGAGATAGCCAACATTTCCGTCGCCAAGCTCTCCGATCCACGGAATTCTCTCTAAAATTGGATCTTCCCAATCTATTTCTTGATTTAGATCACAACGAGGCATCAATGTCCATCCAACAGATGATTTTCCGCTGCAGCCTAATATCGGGCAAAGAGCTTCGCGTACTTTAGAATCTGCACTGTTCCAAACTTCAAACTCTTTAGTTGTAAAATCAGAGCCGAAGGGTTCGACTTTTAAAACATGCTCTTCGCAGATTTCTAAGACTATTCGCCTGGTTCCGCACCCCACAATTTCTTTACCTATTTGCTTGAAGGCCTCATCTCCTTTGCTGTTATAGAGATCATCTTCAGGACTTAGTACTTCTTCTGCGGCAGAGCAAACTTGATCGACTATATGCCAAATCTCTTTTTCTGAATGCCCAGTACAAGATGAAGATTCCATTCTTGAAGAATACTGAATTAAAACGGACAATACTCGGACAGAAGTTACAGGGTCAGGTCTGCTTTAAATGGAACAGGCGGTGAAGCTTGCCCTCCCCAAACATGGTAATCTTAAATCAAGATGGGAATGTTAAGCGCTTCTAAAAATAACCGTGAATATTCGATGAAAGAGGTTTCGAAGGTTGCAGATCAAGCTGCACTTATCGTAGAACAATGGTTGAAGCGTCGAGAAAAAACTATTTCTGTGCAAAATGTTGAAAATGACCCAGTGTTTCAAGAAGCTGATATTGACTTGATTCTTAACAATGTTGATGGCTTCACCTATATTGAAGTAAAGGGTGATCGCTACTCTTCAACTGGAAATTTCTTCTTTGAAACCGATAGCAATCTAGAGCGTGAAACACCCGGCTGTTTTTTATATACCAAAGCTGATTGGGTGGCCTACTTATTTATGGATACAGGAGAGCTCTACATGCTTCCAATGCCTCAAACTCGCGATTGGTTTATGGAACGAATTGCTTATTTTCGACAAAGGGAAACTCACACACCGACATCTAGCGGACACTACACAACGGTTGGGAGGTTGGTACCACGTAAAAGAGTTATGGACGAAGTTGAAAAAGCCTTTAAAGTTAAGGTTGATTTGGTTTTAGAGAAAGATCCAAAGCAGGTGGAAGCCGGATGAAATTAACCGGTTCAAGAAGTTGGATAGGATTTCCGTTGGATCCAAGAATTGGAGAAACTCCAGGCCACAAGGACACTCCGCCGGAAAGAACTGCTAGAGGAGATTTCATTCTTTATCATGGGACCTCATCTCAAAATGCTAAAACCATCCTGAAAGAAAAGCGCCTAAGGCCAGATGATATGGGAGTGGTAGGAGTAGGAACGACACGAGAAGCTGTAGGGCCATTTGCGGCTATGAAAGGCGGAGCTGATGGTGTTCGTTTGCGAGTGGTTATTTCTGAAGAATGGTTAAGTACGCACGAAGTTAGACACGAGATCGGCGGTATAGGCCATGATCAGTTTTTGATAGAACGTCTTGATGGAGAACCAAGAAACCGGGGCGGAATTCCACCAGAGGCGATTCTAGAAATAGAAATTAGCAAAGAAATTGAATTGCTATAAAGCACTAGGTGTGTCTTTTATCGTGTAAAATGTGCACATTTGTCTAGATAAGTGGTATAGTATAGGTATGGAATTAGAAGTTGAACTGAAAGAGGAATATAAAGAGGCTCTGTCATATATCGTTGAGGAAAGACAGGGCGTATTTGATAGTACTCTGGACTCTCAGGTTCTTGTGAAATTAGGGGTTAATCCAAAAGCATTTTTAAGAAGAATGAAACAAGAAGAATTTTTGGCCCCAATACAATGGGGAAGATATGCCGTAACCTCATTGGTTTCTGCTGAACACAACCCTCTATATCATGGTAGTGAGGTTTTGCCTTCGATTCTTCTCGGGCGATTGAATACCCCTTACTACATTTCATGGCATTCGGCTCTTAGCCACTATCATCTTTTGGAATCGGCTTCAACAACTATTTATGCTGCGACAATTAAACCAAAAGCACCCCTGAAATCAAATATTGGAAATGTTCATTTTGTTTGTCTTTCAAAAGATAAGTTTTTTGGCTATAAGAAAATTTCTGTTGATGGATATCAAGTTTGCATGGCTACTCCCGAAAAGGCTTTACTCGATTCCTTTAATATATATGGTTATTCTGGAGCCTTTCCAGGAGTAGTCTCTGCATTAATCATAGCTAAGGAAAAAGGAATTATAAATGGGAGAAAAATGGCTAAATTTGCTTTGCAAATGGAGAGTCCTAGCTTAAATAGGAGAATTGGGTTTCTAATGGATAGATACGGCATTGAAGGGTCCGAAGAGCTGCTTCCATACTTAGGAAGAACATATGCCGTTCCCATAAAGCCTGGATCCTATAAAAAGAGTGAATACGGGTTTAATGTAAATCAGAAATGGAGAGTTGTTGAAGACAAACTTCTTTTATATACTGCTGAGAATTTAAAATGCTAAAAGCTACGACCATGGAAACGGTACAAAAGGAAATGCGTAGAACGGGACTATCGGAAGTTCAAGTTTTAAATGTAGTAGCAAGAAGCCTGATGGTTAGACATCTTTCTCAAATTTATCCCGATAGATTTTGGCTCAAAGGAGGTGGACTTTTATATCACGTATACGGAAGTCCCAGAGCTTCTTTTACGGATACTGACATGGCCGATATTTCTAAAGAGTTCGTAACAGGTATAGATCTCAGTAAAATCTTTACTTTGAAAGGAGATGGGTATTACGTAGCTGGCAAAGACGGAACATGGGGAGTCAAAGATGACATTGTGCAAGGAGAGGTGCCTTTCTTTATCCAAAATTTTCGCCTTAAAAAAGATGACTCCAAACTTAAACTTAGTGTTTCACTCCGTAAAGGAGAGGTCTTGGATAAGAGGCCGCCAATGAATTATAATGCGCTTGATTTATTGACGGGCCAGAACATTTTTAAGGTTAACGGGTTGTCATTAGAAGAACTGTCTGCGGAGAAAACGTTAGGATGGTGTATCAAACAAGATTTGTATAAACATTACATAGACCTTGCCCTGATTGCCAGAAACTTCGGCAATGAAATTGAGATTAGCAACTACTCATCTATGTTGAGTACGAAATTCTATGCCGAGAAAAAAAGTGAACAAAAAAAGGAGATTTACGCCATATTAAATCTTAAAACTCCAGAAGATTTGAGACGCGAATTTGGAAGCCGAACTAAGCTTCTTGCAATGGAAAAAGACTGGCGAAAAACTATCGATAGCAATATATATTTAACTAGAGAAGAAAGAGCTAGACCAGACTCAATTGCTAACTTAAACAACGTTATGGATTTGGTAAACTCATTTTGGACCCCGGTGCTAGAAAGCCTCAAAGGGTTAGATTTGTAAAGAACTAATCGTTTTGGGAAACGAGAGAAGCTTATGCAAGAGAAGGTGACTTCCAAAATGAAACTTCACGTGAGTGAGAACCAAAAATGTTATAATTTAGTAGTTGGATAGAATTAGTTAGAACGAATAACTTGGAGATTATACAATGGCTGTATTTGCGGAAACAAATGTTTTACTGGCAATTTTAGAAAGGAATCTGGCCGAGGCTGATCGTATTCTTGCTGATTTTAACGGATTTGAGTTAAGTGGATTTCAAAATGCCATTACCATTCTTGGTAAAGAATCTTTTGGCAGGACTTTTGCTTCCGGCTGAATTCAAACTGGCTCAGGAATTAGTTTAGCAAGACGAAATTGTTCTTTACTATAATTTAGACGTTAGCTTGGTATTTCTTTGGCGCTGGGTTATACTATTGATATATATAAGAAAAAACGTAAGCTAAAAAACAAAATAAATAAAGCGGATAGTGTGCCAGAGAAGCTAAAACGTTCAAGGACCAAAAGAAAAAGCAATGAAAGTAAATAACGGAAAGCAAGATATTTATGAACCAATTCTGCTTAACTATGTTGTGTTTTTGAATAATCTAAGCGTTAGTTTATGGTATGTAATGGGATTATTGATTGTGTGTAGCTATATATTGATTGGCGTGGCTATTACTAAATATGGAGGTTCTTGGTCAATTTTGGTAATCTTTGCTATTTCTTCGCTTATTGCGTTAGTGGTTACAGGAAAACCGCGACTTATAAAAACCGGCTGGTTTGATATCGAAAGTTAGCAATAATAAAAATCTGGTTAGTTTATAATATGTTGAATGAGAAACAAAAGAACTGACGATAAGCTTAAGGCGCTCTTATATAAAGGAGATGTTTTAGACGCCTATAAAAACTGGCCGTCTCCCGCAACGATTATTAGTGACGGTGCATATGGAGTCGGCGGATTTCCTGGAGATCCACGTACAAACGATAATCTTCAAGACTGGTATCGTCCTCACGTACAAGAGTGGAGCGAAAAAGCCAATCAAGCGACCACTCTTTGGTTTTGGAATACGGAAGTGGGATGGGCGAACGTTCATCCGATGTTGGTTGAAAAAGGATGGGAATATGTGGAGCTAATCACTTGGGATAAAGGAATAGCACACGTAGCTGGAAACGTAAATAGCGAAACGATTAGGCAGTTTCCGGTGGTTACCGAAGTATGTGCTTTTTATCGCAGAGCTCTTACGTTTGTAGGAGATGACGGAAAGAGGATTTCAGCACGGGAGTGGCTGCGAAGTGAATGGCGGCGTACAGGTTTGCCTTTGTCAAAAGCCAACGAAGCGTGCGGAGTAAAAAATGCCGCGACGAGAAAATATCTGACTCAAGATTGGCTTTGGTATTTTCCTCCACCAGAAGCTATGGAGAAATTAGTGAAGTACGCTAATTCAAAAGGATCACCAAAAGGAAGACCATATTTTTCTATAGAGGGGGCAAAGCCGGTCACTGGCGATGAATGGAAGAAATTGCGCTACAACTGGAATCACCAGCACGCAGTCACAAACGTCTGGACACATCCACCTTTGAGTGGTGAAGAGAGACTGCGTGGTGGCAGAAAACGTTCTGCTCCTCGCGTATATAATCCAGGGGACTATTCTACTGTTCACCTCAATCAGAAACCTTTAATCTTTATGGAAAGAATTATCTCAACCTGTACAAACGAAGGTGATGTTGTTTGGGAACCCTTTGGTGGCCTCTGTTCAGCAAGTGTTGCAGCAATAAAATTGGGGCGAAGACCATTTGCGGCAGAACGTGACGAGAACTTTGCCGAATTTGCGAATCAAAGATTGAGAGAATTGTCTTCGCAATAATGCGAAGACAATAGTAGGGTAACAACCTGAGAATAAAGATTAACCGTTAAAGTCAAAAGTGAACAAACGAAAACCCTTATCTATTGGACTAACCTTTATTATGTGACGCTCGAAAGCAGAGTGCTTTATGATACTAAAAAGATCTGAACGATCTATCAAAATATAAGATTGTCCGGTGGTATCGTATTTGAGGTCTGTTCCTGCATCAGACGCAGGGACGTTTTGGCCATCTATAGTTACGTAAGCAATTACTGGAGAACCACTATTGGCTGAGACCATTACTACCTCTGTTGCACCATAATTTACAGCAACATAATCTTGCCAGGGCGAAGAATTACGAGTATGTTCCGCAAACTCTGAACCTATATTCCAAAAACCGTTCCAATATATAGCGTTTGCTTGATTGTAGTTTTGGGAATAACTATTGGGGTCAACATAGTCGAAAGAAACGTTTGTGTGTGATGAAGGAATATTTAAACCGCGTCCAGCACCAGCGTATAGCTCTGCGGTTTTATTTCCTTGCGGAGTTGGTCCGGCATATGCGCCTGCAGCGCCAACCTTATGTCCTGTTTCTGCCAAGAGAGTTCTAATACTCTTTTCAGTAAGGTCATAATTACCCTCGCCTAAATGAATGTCACGGACAATCCCATTTTTATCAATTAAATATTCTGCAGGCCAATATTGATTCTTATAGGCATCCCAGGTTTCGTGATTGGAGTCAACGGCTACTGGCCAAAGAACATTATAGTGTTTGACAGCCTGTCGAACATTGCTGATGTTCTTTTCGAAATCAAATTCAGGGCTATGCACGCCAACTATAACTAACCCCTGATCCTTATAGGCCTCATACCACTTTCGCAAATAAGGAAATGTGTTCTGGCAGTTAATGCAGGAATAAGTCCAAAAATCTACAAGCACAACTTTTCCTTTCAGATCTGAGAGTGTTAGAGGCGAAGAATTCTCCCAATCCACAATCCCTTTAAAATCGGGAGCCGGTGAAGTACCGCTTTCTAAAGCCCCACCAGAGAGAAGCCCCGACAGTGAGGTGCTATGAGTTATGCCGTATGCAAAGGTTACAACCAATAATATAGCTAGTGCTGAAGCGATGTAGGGAAGCCGTGAACGAGCCTTGTTTTGAGAAGGTTTAGATGGGTGGGTAAGCGGTGCCATTCGGGACATTATAACCTACTTAAAGAATAAATAATGCTACTGCGGACTTGTAAAGAAATCAAAATATTGTAGAAAAAAGATGGCAAAAAGACGCAAGACGCGAAAGATTTACGCTATACTTATTTCAGTTAAACGAGCGAGAATAATCCGAAATAAGTCTTGAGGAGAGACAGTGAAAAAGCTTGTAAAGCTGGCTCATGATTTAACCTTCTATAACAAAATTATGGTTGGTGTAATTTTTGGCATGCTGGGCGCAATTATCTTTGTCTGGCACCAAGACGCGGCTTCGACACAGGCGCTTATTTTGCAGTCTCAAAAGAAGCTAATCTCAACAGGACAGATCAAACAACTTCAGTACCAACAATTTAGTAATTATGCTCTTCTTGGTCTCATCATTGGTGGTCTAATGGTGGTTGCGGCTAGACTTTTGCACGTTACGGAACGAGATTCACTGATAGATGTTTTGACTGGACTTCCTAATAGGCGATCCTTTTTTAATCAACTAAACAAAGAAGTGAGTCGTGCTGACCGCTCATCTAGAGAATTTTCAGTGATGATTTTAGACGTGGATCATTTCAAATCTGTTAACGACACGTATGGACACGATACTGGCGATGAAGTTCTGAGGCATATTGCTCAGGCCATGCTTAGAGGAATGCGCTCTAGTGATGTTGTTGCTCGTTATGGCGGAGAAGAGTTTGTTGTTCTTATGCCCGAGACGCCTCTACACCAGAGTCTTCAGGTAGCAGAAAAGATTAGACGAATTGTTTCGGCTGCTGCGGTTGCCTGTCCTACTACTCGTAAGCAGATTAGTCCTACAATTAGCGCTGGAGTGGCTACGTTCCCTGCAGATGGAATGGATGCTAATGAAATTTTGAAGAAAGCTGATAATGCTCTTTATGAAGCCAAGCAGAATGGACGTAATCGAGTTCTTCCAGGAAGTTATGTTGAGCCTAAGGAACTTGTAAAGATTCTATCTTTGGCCTAAAAGCTTTGTGAAACTTGACGAAAGATCGAGTTGCGCAAACTACCCGTTTTAGCCGTGTAGTTAGCAACTAAAAGCTCTCATTTATGGTATAATATGAGAGTAAAATGCCTAAATATACAACACCAACCTTCACTCACGAACTCCCATTGAAGTACCGTTCTAAACTGGTACGCGAGTTGCTGGTTAGGCAAAACTTTGCCCGCTTTGTACATAACGCCTGTGTGGGTGAAGCCGAGAAAAGACTTTGGTTATTGTGGCAAAGTAAGCTATATCAAAAGGCGCGCAAAATGCCTAAAGGTCAGGAAAGAAATGAAGCTTTTAACGAGTCCCGAGCTGTTGTCGAGTTCACCGACTTTGCTTTACAGAGCTACGCACAAAAGATACGCAATGAGGCCTACAAAGACAGAATCGACAGCCCAACTGTATCCCTGATTGGCAAACGGGCTTTTGAAGCAGTCAGTGATTACGCTTACCAAAAAGGGTGTAAAGCTCACTTCCGTAAATACAATGAATTGCGCAGGGTGCTCAACCCTGATCGAGATGTCGATCGTATCAAGACCGTGGTCCGATTTGCAGTCTGAAAACTGCTCACGGAGCGGTTCGGTTCCCCGGTGGCTTCGATCAATCTTGCAAGGGGGTCCGTTCAGCACCGCGTTCTGGGACTTTGATGGGGTGTTGGGAGACACCGAACCAATCCATGAAGCAACATACGCGACGCTCTTGCGCGGGCATGGACGGGAGCCACGTCCCGGCTTCTTTCAGCCGCTGGTGGGGAAGACCGAGGATGCGATCTGGTCGCTGCTGGTGCGTGAATACAAATTATCGGAATCAGTCTCAAGCCTGAAGGCCGAGAGAATGCGGCTTTTCATGGGCGCCACGGACGGCCTGGAGCCTAGCTGGTTCGTAAGGCCGCTCGCGGATGCCCTCGTCGCTTCGAAGACGGTACAAGTTCTACTGTCGTCGGGTGGCGCAGAGGTGATAAGCCATCTGCTTGCCCGATGGGGTCTTTTGCCCTACTTTTCAGTGGTACTAGCGAACTCCCCGGAGACGCGCCTCATCTTCGACAAGCCCTCGGCCCTAGCGCAGGCCTTAACGAGCCATCCCGCAGCCCTCGTCATTGAGGACAACCTTGCCTACTTAAGGGTTGCTCGCAGTCTGGGCGCTCACACCGTTGGCGTGCGGCATAGCCTCAACGAAATCGGAACGGCGGATGCTGACTACATTCTTAACATGAAGCGTCCAAAAAACGAATGACTTCGTGACGGCATGAAGGCGATCGGCCGATTTTGGAGGCTTCAGTCAGGTTCGTGCCTGCGTCGTGCGAACCTGACGCCGATCGTCAGCTTTTTTTGGAGCGCCCTGATTGCCGGGCTCAGCGCAGTCCTGCTCACTTTGGCTCACCAGGGACTCGACTGAACAGTGGGAGTTGTCGGTATTACGTTCACGGTGGTTACCTTTGGCCTCTCTCAAGCTCAGCGCAGACATAGTGGATCGCCTGTTAAAATCCCTATTGCTATAACCAAGGCCCAGAATGTTGTAAGGGGTGGCGGAAACGCTGCCGATGAGAGTTTGGTAGAGGTTGTGGATTACAGGGAGGGAACCTCCCGGCTTTAGCCGTGGAGAGTGGTTCAGTATGGAAGTCTTATTGCTGGCTCTAGCTCGTTTTCGAGATCCATTGCAACCCAGAAATCAACACTGGCTTTGGGATGATCTGGGCCGACGATCATATACCAATGCCAGCCTGGAATACGAGCGTAATAGAGAGAGCCGTCAGCCGCTGCAGGAACCGCTTGTAGCGGAGCATGTACGATATGGCGACCGGCTAGAACCTCTTTATCTAAAGTGATTACAAGATGGATATCTCGCTCACGAAGCATAAACATTTGGTCGCGGTTGGAATCCATCAAAGCTGCAAAAGTACTCTCATTTAGCATATAAACTTTCTTCCCCGTATTTCGAAATGTTGATTGAATATATATAGATTTAACACAATTTGACCGAGATGAAATCTATCGCGTTACGACATTGGAAGCTGCTATACTGAAAGAAGAAACTGGATAATCCAACAAGGAAAATAAAAATGAACGTTAAGTTTCCAATCTTTGAGAGATATATTGAAATCCCCTTGGCGGCCACGGAAAAATATATTAAGCCAGCGCTTGAAAAGGGTATGGGAGCTAAAGTTATAAAAACTGCTCTAGGAGAATATACCGTTACTACGTATGGACCGAAAGTTGTCGATACAATTTGGTTGGAGCCAGCTGGAAATAAAACGAGAATGACCATTCAACGTGAAGTTACGATTAATCCGATATCTGGAATTGCTCTAATGGGAGCGGCTCCTCTCTTAGGCGGTTGGTTCCCGCCTTATGTGGAATGGCCAAAAAAGATTGCTAAATACGTTAGTGAACTTAAAGAACAATCATTTTCTGGCTTAGACTAAAAATTTTAACTAGGAAAGGCTATCTATTTTCTTTCCTGTAAACACCCAGGCCGTAAGACGAGCAAGAATCTCAAGATCACCGAGATCATAGACTGGAATATTATGACGGGTGGCAATTCGTATAGCTTGACCAGTTCCCCCACTTGCTGAAGCGTTAGGAGTCCAGCAAACAACAAACTTGCTTGGAGTCTTTAAATCCGCTCCTAAAACTTGATGAGAATCTCGGGCAAGAAGCTTTCTGACAAAAGGCTTGCAAGCCCCCCAATTGGGATGAAACTCTTCTGCAATTTTGTATGCTTCTTCTGAAGGTTCTGTTAGAACTGCCTTGGTTCGACCTTTGTAGTTAGGTGAAGGAAGGTAGAGTTCTGTTAGGTTCTCGTTTACGTCATTGCTTCCTGTTTCGAAAGCCGTATCTGCACCATCTGCTGCGCCACTGCGCATAGTCCACCCTTCGCCAGCTAACTTCTTGGCTAGGCGCGTCATAAATTTACAGATATCTTCAGGAGTTTCTCTTGAACCAATTCCGCTGTAGTATTTCGCCATTAACTTATCATACCAAATTTCAGAAGACCAGTCTTGTCTTTTATACTGTCTACTGATGAATCAAATGATAAACTGCTGTACATGGAATATGGTGACGGCAAGATGCGACTAGAGAGTTCTGAAGAAAGAAAAGAAAAATGGCAGAGTAGTTGTGAATGTTCTTGGGAAAGTGAATGGCAAGCAAATCCCGCTTTGGCGAATTTGGAATATTGTAAGCATTTGGAAGAAGTTCATGAGCAACATAGCTGGGGAGGAGAATGGCGCCATTGGACTCCATTCAGTAGATCTTATGAAGACGAAGAAGGTTTTGTTCATGTACGAAAAGAGAGAACTAAAGTAGTTGATTAGCTTAAGACTCGGAGCACGTTTCGATTATTTTAGGTGGTATAATCAAAGAAGAAGAAAAGATGGAAAGCTAAATGAAAAATATCGTCCAGACGAAAACTCCCGTCTATATCACCTTAGAAGATATAGTTAGACTTGCTAAATCTGAAAAAGAGCCACACGGACATAGGTTGGTAGAACTGCATAGTTTAGGTTTTCATCAAAAAGTTGTCGAACATTTGCTACAAAATCCGAAAAAAGTTATGGAACGAGCAAGACAACGCGTTTCTGAATGGTTAGATGGAGAGCAACCATTTGCAGGCAGCAAAGCTTATGCATTAGCTTGGCAAGAGCTATTAAATCAACCTGTAAATAAAATTATCGACATTTTACTCTCTGACACTCCAAAAGCTCGTGCACTTCGACAAACTACTCCGTTTGCTGGAGAAATATCAGAAGAGGAACGGGAAGAAGTTATTCGTGTAATCAAACCTTTTGTTTTTGAGTCCAAAACTTTATAATGCGACTCGATGAACTCGAACATTTGCTGCGAGCGGCTAGCGATATTGTTAAAGATAATGAATTTTTCGTCTTTGGCAGTCAGGCTATTTTAGCGTCCTATCCAAATGCTCCCATTGCTCTTTTGCATTCAAATGAGGCCGATTTATCTCCTCGCAACAAAAAAGAAAATAAATATACCTTTCTTAATGCATTTTCCTAATACCACTTGATTATATTATAACCTGGCG
>OCZT010001072.1_pt1 | contig 28166 bp, 38 predicted proteins | sample 1539031 | NCBI WGS metagenome assembly OCZT01 (sample SAMEA3539308, study PRJEB22396) | soil metagenome | biome: tundra; feature: field; material: soil | place: USA | collected 2010-05 | depth 0.15 m | reverse complement strand
CCTACACGACGCTCTTCCGATCTAAATGTGAAGATTCCTATTCCCGTTATCGCGGTAGTAGCTGATGTCGTCTCCAACCGCTTCACACATTCGCGCATAGCGAATTTCGCAGATGCGGCTGGCATCATAAATAATTACGGCGATTTTGCTGGGAATAAATTGGAGGTGGTCAGATTCTGGATGAAGTGCGCCAATGACGACCCAGAACCGTTGGCAAAACTGGGGATATTCATCGTGGAGTTGATGGAGGTGGACTACGAAGGTTTTAGACAGGAAGAAGCCCAAGCCTCATTGGAGAAGGATAGAGGTAGAGTCCGAGAATCTCTCGCCAAGCATGGCCTGACCTACTTGAAAGATGGAAAAATAGTTGTCACAGGTGTACAGGCGGTCAGCAAGACGGTTGAAACTTTCATCAAAACGCGGGACCTATCTGGAGTACACGCGGAATTTGACAGAATCAGTGCCAACGTGGAGGCCGACCCGCCAGCGGCAGTGACTGCTTCGTGTGCACTTCTGGAGTCTTTATTCAAAGCGTACACCTCCGAGGAGAAGTTAGAAATGCCGTCCGACAAATCTCTCGGACCACTTTGGAAAGTTGTGCGTACTCACCTGATGTTGGAGCCTGACAAGTTGCAGGAAGATGACATCCGAAAGGTTCTGACACGGCTTGGGGCAATCGTGGATGGCATCGGTGCATTGCGTACTCATGAGGGGTCAGCCCACGGTCGCGAAAAACGCAGCTACAAGATTAAACCGCACCATGCCAGACTTGCCTCTCATGCAGCATTCACGATTGCTGCCTTCATTATGGAAAGATGGAGCGACCGCTAGGAACAGGCTTTCCTTGCAAGGAGGTGCGAATGGAACCGAGTGACATTCTTAAGCGCATCGACGAACTGCTTGCTCTCCAAATCGGTGTCGGCAATGCTTCACTGCTCTCACAGGGTTGCGTCAGTCTTCTTTCGCTGGTTTACGGACCCAAGAGCGCCCAAATTGAAAATTTCAATTCCTTCCTCGCGGCGATTCACAAGGGCGACGGGAACACGGGGTGGAAAGGCCAGCAGGTTTCAGTTGCCGCGCAGGGTGCTCTCAAGAATCTGAAGAGGGAAATCGAATCGGGACTGACCGGGAACTTCAAACTACAAGTCACTGGCGAGGTCCTAACCGACTTCATCCAGTTGGCACGAACGGCCTTGAATGAGAGTGGCGACGGTGCAAAAAATGTTGCAGCCGTTCTTGCTGCCGCTGCGTTTGAAGACACAATCCGCAGAATGGGAGAAACGTTCGCCGGAGTGACAGGAAAGGATGACCTATCCGAAGTCCTAAAGAGATTGAAGGATGCGGGAGTCATTCAATCTCCACAAGTCGGCATCGCCCAGTCATATTTGAGTTTCCGCAACCATGCTCTGCACGCTAACTGGGACAAGGTCGAACGAGAGTCTATTCACAGCGTACTCGGCTTTGTGGAGCAATTGTTGTTGAAGCACTTTGCTCCATGATGACCGAATCGGGGACAGGCACGTTCCGCTGCGACGTTGTGCTTTGCCGTCACTGCCGCACACAAGGGCGGAAATCTCCGATGACAGCTTCGACAGGAGTCAGCGTGCCAGTCACCAACTTTGCACGTCGCAGTTTCTCTTCCCCCGTCAGCATCTCGATGTCGCCGCTCTGCCGCTCGATGTTCTCCGCGCTCTTTGTTTTCGGGGCGGCGAGATTGACGCTGTGATTGACCGCAAGCACAGCACGGCAAAATCTGAGAAGCGGCGTGTCATCGACCTGTGCCTTCTCGATGACATTGAGCAAATCACGCTCACTTCTGTAAGTCTGAAGATATTGTCGATACTCGCGCTCTTTGATTCCGAGGCTGTCACAGACAATTGATGCCGCCTCTGCGGGCAACTGTTGGATGGCTCGGACGGCTGCCTGCTCTTTGTTCGAAACAACCTCTGCAAGAAACTTGAGCGATGCGCTCAGTGTCTCGGACTCTTTGCGAATCTTCTCGTGGTCTGGGTCTGGCACTCGTACCGTCTCGACCTTGCCTGCGTCACGCCTGAGTTCAGCGTTCTGCGCTTCGAGTTCAGCGATGCGGGCAGCATCAGCGGCGTGCTGCGTTTGTAACTGGGCGTGTTCGTCCTGCAACGTCTGGTCACGGTCTTCCGCGTCCATCTCTTGCAGTTTCATCAGGACTTCAGATTGTCGGAGCAGAGCGTCAACGCGCTTCGCGCTTTTTTGCTGTGGATCGTCGGCGGCTCGTCCAAGTTTTGTGACAACATCTTGGAGTTGCCGTCTGACTGACTTTCTGCGATACCGCTTTTCCTTCTGGTCGGTCGTGCCCTGTTCTTCGGAGTCGTTTTGCCCAGTGTCGTTGCACGCAGTGTCAGGTTCCTGTTGTTCGTTCATGTCTGCGCTCATAGTCTGTTGCCTCTGTCGTCGTACGACCGCCCTTCCCGCAATGCCCGCAGACGAGCCTCGTCAATCGGCTTCGACATGGGCGTCGTGCCGGTCTGCTCATCAATCCAGCCCCAGTTGACGAAGACCATCACGTCACGAAGCTTCTTGAAGTCGAACGATGCGATGACTTCATCAATCATCTTCTGGGTCTGGGATAACGTTGGTTGTTTCAGCTTTCTCACTTGTCCCTCCGCGCAGCGGATTTCTGGTACATCGGCGGCAATTGGTGGAGCAGAAGACTCAACCGTGACAAACCGGGGCCATAGAGAATACCCCGATGCTTGCCCTCACGGATTGGCTTGAGGTCCTCACCAGTGACATCCCGTCCGAGCAGGATGCCGTACGCCACGCCGTCGATGACAACGCCGTCGCCGTAACACAAAGAGTGGAGTATCCCGTTGCCGTACTTGCGTTCGCGGACCCGGCTCATTCTGCACCTTCGCTCTGGCGATTCAGTTCCTCACGCAGGGCTTCCTCGAACCTGCGGAGACGGGCGAGGGCTTGACCTTCGCCGCTTCCTGTGCGCGCTTCGATGCTGTCCACGATTCGAAGGACCTTGCTGGCGACCAGCTTGAGGCAGGGTTTCTCGACGAGCGTCTGGGCATTGACATAGACCGTCATTGCCAACATCTCAGACGAGAACATTGACAATTCGGGTCGGGGACAGTTGACCATTTCTTGCAAGATGAACATCGAGTAGCACCGGGCGATGTTCTGGTCAGTCATCTCCGTGGCGTGAACAGCCTTGAGCAGAGCTTCGAAGCCGGTGTCCTTGACCGCCACTGCTGCCACCCTCGCCTTGCGCGACTTCAATTGCGAAGACACGATGCGATAGATGGCATCGACAGGCGGCCTCGTGGTTCGTTGCAGCCTGTACGGAATTTCGTTGATGACCGCTTCGACGTTGACGACTCCGAAGGATGCGGCCCACCGGGTGAAGGAATCATCCGGCGGAAGTGGTACGCTGGGCAGCACTGTGGCCCAGACTTTCTTGAGGTACTCCAGTTGTTCGAGCGTGTTCATGGTGTTGGTGTTCATAAGTTCTCCGTTCCAATCGTTCCAGTCGTCTCTGTCTCTGTCGCGTGCCCTATCAGGTCAGCCTTGAATGGCAGTTGCCAGTACCAGCCGTCTGCTTTCTGTACCGGCTTCACTCCCGACAATTTCTTGTATGCTTTGTCGAGGAGGACCTTGCTGTGACCTGACATTTCTGCGACCTTGGTCATCGTGCCGACGTGGTGTTGTCCGCCATCGCTGAGATAGTTCGCCAACCAGCCGCAACAGGTTTCCACCTTGGTGACCTTGGGTGCATCAAACGATGCCAACGAGGAAGATGCCTTCTCGTGGGACTCGTTGCCCCACTTGATGATCGCCATCTCAACAGGCTCGCCTTTGATGAGGACCTCACTCGTGTCAATCTCGTAAGAGATGCCCTTGTCGCTGGCGCTCAGATTTGACTTCATCGGGAGCATCAATCTGACGCCCTCTTCGTCACGACTTTCCGTAAAGGTCCACGCTGAACGAACACAGCCGACCACTGCCATCGCACCACCAACACGTGCCATCAGTTCAGCGTCTGCCCGCTTGTTGAAGTGCGCAACGACGATGACCGCGATCTTGAACTCCTGAGCCAACTTGCCGAGCGGAGTCAAAACTCTGCGTACTTCTTGTTCCTTATTGATTGACTCAGCACCGAGATGGTTCGCCACTGGGTCAATGACCACGAGTTTCACGTCAGGGTGTTCGATGAGTGCTTGACGCAGAGCAGGGAGGTCCGTGTCAAGAGAGAATATCTTGTCGTCATTGGTGACGACGTACCACTTCGTGTGGTCTGCGCCTGCTGCCATGAGCCGGGGTTTCAGAGTGTCGGCTGCGTCATCTTCACTGGAGCAAATGATGACCTCACTCGCGGGATAGGTGTTGGCGCAATCAGGCCACGCCTTCGCAGTCGTCAACCGCGACGTGATGTCCATCGTTGCGAGGCCCTTGCCGATTCCGGGGTGACCGACAAAGAGCGTCAGTTTCCCGATTGCAATCTTGCCTGTCCAGAGCCATACGACTTTCTCTTCCACGACCCCATCGCCACGGAGGAGAGCAAGGCTTGCTGGTGGAACGGGTGCCGTCTTACCAACTGTGATAAGCGGATAGAGTGGTGCAGCCTCGTACTTCGTGACCATCCGATGTGCGAGGTCTTTGAGTTTCGCCTCTTCCTGAAGGAAGTACGCATCCCCGTCTTCGCATTGACGACGGGCGAAGTCTTCCAGCGCGGCGAAGATGACATCCTCACTGAGATGCTTGTTGCGAAGCGTACCTGCGAGGGAGGTCAGACGGCCATTCCGCTGCGAAGCGGGGATGAGCTTCTCCGGGGTGTCCGGTGTCTCGAGAGTTCCTTGGGACTCATAAGGTCTCTTCTCTGGGAACACGCCTGCTGGGAACGGCACGATGGCGATGTCCTTCACGATCCTGTAAAGCTGGCCCGAAGGGTGCCTTGAAGATGGCCCTACTACGTAACCCCCGTCCGACTTCAGTTCGCCTGTGACGCCATCCAAAGAGAAGCCTGTTGTCGCCTGTCGCCCCGAATAGTAAAGGTGAAATCCTGTGTCTGTGGAGTCCCGACCTGACTGAACAGTGAATGTTTCAGGCAGATGGTTCTTGAGCATCCAATCAGTGAGTTGTTCAAGCGACTGAATCCCGTGATCCACATCTACCACTATGAGGTTGGACGCGCCACAGGCAACGCCGTAGTTCGCGGCAATGTTGTCCGAGTAGGGGGCTAGGGCTGTGTTTGGGTCACGGGTTGCAGAATGGACCGCGTGCGGGCTGTAACGCGCATATGGCCCTTTATCGCGGGGCTCAACGGATAAAACTTTGAAGCCGCGATCTAGAGCGTCTTGCACTGCGAGTGCGAGGCGGTTGACTTCCTCTGTGATTAAAGGTGTTGCGGTTGTGCACGTCACTTGTACCTTGTTTCTGTCGCCATTTCAGGACGGCTGTTCCAGTCATCGTCGTGCTGGTCGGGTGGCGTCTCCCTTCTGAAACGGGGAGCGGATAGCCTTACTTCATGAAACTGGTGTTGCTGGCGAACTCAGTGACGAGTCCGTCTTCCTTGATTCTGATTATCCATTGACCGACGCTTGGGTCCACCATGCGGTTCACTGCGGCCTGAGCGACGATTCGTGCATCGTCCATTGACTGGGCTGAGCCGAGAGTGAACTGGTCGGCCCATCCATCGTGAAGTTCATAGAGGGTGACTGTCATTGGCGCTCCTGCTGCGTAGTTTCTTAGTTGGCGGTGTTGCTGACTTGCTTGACAACCAATGCTGCATACTCCGCTGCGACCTCAAGGTTGGGTTCAAACATGCCCCAGTGCCCCACCAACCAAAGAGTTTCGCCAACAGAGGTAGGTGAGGTTTCCAGAATGTCATACCGACTCTCTACGCCAAGACCGTCAATATCCACTAACCCCCACGGAGACTCAGCGACGAAGTGCCAGCCACTGTCGGACCCGCCGACATAGAGGAGGACGATGGCCCAACCCATCAAGTTGTGGAGGGCGATAGCGATGGCGTGGCACTGTCCTTGCGTGAAGACGGTGCGGGCATCGTCGTCAATCTTCGTGCCCGTGAGCCACTTCGTCCGAACTGTCGCTCGTTCGTAGTATTGGATGGGATGTGCGTAGTCAACCTCTTCAATAAAATCCCCTGCCTTCACTTGTAGACTCATGATTGTCCCTTCTTTCTGCCCAGCCTTCTTTCCGCACGGGCGATTGCTGCGTTCATTGCTGACGTCATTGCTGCCAGTTCTTGCTCTAAGACTTTCCTCTTCGCTGCGAACTGCTTGCGGATACGAGCACGCCACTTCTTGCATCGACGCTCGATGTCCATCTGCTTGTCGCCCGCTGTATCCTTGCCGACTGACCGCAGCTTGTTGGTGCCCGCGACTGCATCAGTGACGGCAGAGCGTCGCTCCTGCTGATACCCGTCATTACATTCACGAACGAGTTTCCTCAGCGGGGCCTCTCGCTCGCGTAGCGCACGAACACGAAAGAGCGTGCCACATGATTTACTGCAGAACTTTTTCCGTGTGCTTGTGAGCGGCGCGCTGCACACGGGGCACACGCGCACGAGAGCATTACATGGATTCTCACAAGACGAGGTTCTGGCGTTGTTGGAAATGGGTGTGACTTGAGTTGTGGGGATTACTGGTTCAGGAGTTGAACCTGTTGGAAGGATTTGGCATTGCACGATCACCTGCTTTCTTGCGTGCTCACATACTGGCAGCAGTCGCATGATTCCTGATCTGGGCGTCAGGAGCCTCGCCTCACGGCGACAGATGAGCGTTACACAGGCATCTCCTCACCTATTTATATAGTGCGCCTTTCGACACCCGTTGTCAATAGGCTGGTGAGATTTATTTTCAGATTGTGGCCCAGCGCCCCGACCCCGGTGCTGCGATCTGGATTCCAGTGATGTACGTATGCGTAAAAACCGGGTGACGGCCCGCGCCCAGTGTATCGACGTGTACGTAGACGAAAAATGCGAAATCGGGCGCTCGAAATCGTGCGGGTACCCAGATCACCTCGCCCGTCAAAACGAACTCAGATGACCTCAAGCAGTGTGTGAGGTGATCTGGTCAGGTGACCTGATAGGTAGTATTTATAAGTAGTATATATATCTATCAGATACGGATTGAAGACAAACTAGCAACGGGTCAGATCACCTCTTTCCCCCACGCAGGTCATCTGGGTCAAAAAGCACGGGAGGTGATCTGGGTCATCTGGTCAGCGGCAGTGTACACAGTAAACTACCCCCAAAATCCTACCCAGCCCTCGCGTTCAGGGCGGCAAAGAGTCCGGCCCTGTCTCCCTATAAGCGGCCTCGGATACGGGACCCAGCTAGTAGGACCCGTAGGAGTCCCAAGGCTTTCCAGACCCCCACCCCCTCCCCCGGATTTCTGAATCGCAGGACGCGGCACGCGGGAGTCTGGCGTCCCCAAAGCTGCGCTCTGCGAGAAGACCTACGGGGCGCTCCCGGCGGTGCCCACTTGCCGAAATTAACAATCCTTATTCAGGACCCTAGCCGGGGGACCCTTCGTTTGTGAACCCCTCGCCCCGCGTGCGGGAACGCAGCAGGCAGCGCAGCCGAGCGCAGCGCACGGGGCGCAGAGCACGGGAAAATGTAGGTTCTTGCAGGGTTATCTCAGGGTTGATTTCAAGGGCTGAATCGAGCCCACTGGAGCCCAGAGCGTCAGTGGGTTCGTACTGAACTCACGGCGTGTGGCAAACACAGACCTTACGTAGGGCACTGTGCTAGAACTGTGCTACTGTCTCGCTCAGCATGCGGTCAGACGCAGGTCATGTTTTACGCTAAGGGCTGTAGAATCTAAGGAATAGACGGAGAACGGGTACGGGGCGCTGGGCGTAGCCTTCATTTATTTCTGTACAGACTGAACATTCTGAAATCTCGCCCGATGCACGCTGGGCGTGTGGCAAACACAGACCTTACGTAGGGCACTGTGCTAGAACTGTGCTACTGTCTCGCTCAGCATGCGGTCAGACGCAGGTCATGTTTTACGCTAAGGGCTGTAGAATCTAAGGAATAGACGGAGAACGGGTACGGGGCGCTGGGCGTAGCCTTCATTTATTTCTGTACAGACTGAACATTCTGAAATCTCGCCCGATGCACGCTGGGCGTAGTCTACGTGCTGCGACCGGCGTGCTGCGGGCCGTGCGCTGCGCTTGGCGTGCTGCCTGTTGCTCCGGACTCCGAGTCCCCATCTGGTACAAACGCTGGGCTTGCTGTCGGCGACACGATACGTCGTATACAAGTAGACGATTCTGCTTCCCGTGGCTTGTTCTACGGGGATTCTACTCATATGCCCGATTTGCCCGTTTTAAGCGTGCCCCGGCTTAGTGCTTTAGGTGCTCAGTGCGGCATTTTAGGTGCCTGCGGAGAACGGCCCCCACAGGCGGTCTATGTGACGACGGCGGACGCTGCGATTGAGGCGTTGAAGACGCATGAGTTCCGGGCTGTGTTCCTTGACCATGACCTGCACTGGATGCACGTCGACAATACCATCGTGAAAGGCACGGGAAAGGAAGTCGCTCTGCATCTCAAGAAGACGGGCTTCCCCGGCGTCATCGTCATTCATAGCAAACACGACGAAGCGGCAGAGGTGATGCAGAGGATTCTCCCTCATGCAAAGCGGGCACGTTTCGAGGAATTTGAGATAAATGTAATCGCTCCGGCGAAGAAAGCGGCGGAGACAACAAAGCGCTAAGCCTTCTGTCACCTTAGACGTTGCTGTCTCGGCGGTCGCATCCGGTTTGATTTCGCTGTCCCCCTCGTGCTGGTACAATCCCAGCCGAGGCAAGTTCAAAACATGCTGACTCTAAACACCATTCTCAAGCATGAAGGCATCGATCCAAAGAATGTGCGTCTTGTTCGCCATCAAGACGCCCGTGCTGCTGCAAACTGCACACCCTATGACTTATGGCGTGCTGGGGATGGACGCCTTGAGACCTATCAGCGGATACAAAAGCACGAAAAATTTGACGTGGGGGATTACCTAGCCAGTTTTGTGGTCACGCCCTCGGGCGATACTCTCTTCATCGGACTCTTTCACGTGACGGGTATAGGGACTGTTCCACAGGGCATCATTGATCCTGTTCTTAGGGAAGACAGAACTGGTCTCCACCTTTACGAGATTCAACGTGACGAGCGACTTTCAGAATATGTCGGTCATTTGGTAATTGAGTGGGGGAAGGGCTACATCCAATGGGCGCAAAACGCTGAATCGAATGACAAGCCCGTGCTGGAGGTCAGAAAGGAAGTCAAAGACGAGGCGTTTCCGGGCTTTACCCGATTCTGCTGTGACATCGACCAGATCGAAACCATCCCGTTGTCTTGGCAAGAGGTTCTCAAGCACGTCCGGGGTGTGTACTTGCTGGTTTGCAAAGAGACCGGGAAACAATATGTGGGATCAGCAAAGGGAGACGAGAGTTTGTGGGGGCGTTTTTGTGAATACCAGAGAACGGGTCATGGGGGAAACGTCGAACTGAAGAGGCTGGGTCTCAAGAAGTTTCAGGCTACGGTTCTGGAGGTTGTAAATTCTGACACCCAAGAGATCGAGCAAATTGAGGCAGCGTGGAAGAAGAAATTATTGAGCAGAGAGTTCGGTCTTAATAAGAACTAAACGTAATCGACTCGGGCGGAGTGAATCTTTCCAACGACTCGCCATCAGACGGTTGGATGTCGTTTTCCGTGCGTCCGGGACGGACGCAGTTGTGATAAGTGTCCCACAGTCCGATTCTGGAAGCCGTGAGCGTTTTAGTTCTGCATTCATACGATATGGCTTTCTGTTGTTGCCTTCTGCTTGACTTCGGAGTAACAATTCTCCGTGCCACTCTGGAAGAAAATTCTCCTCAGAAGTCTTGGTTTTGGTGTTGGCTTCGCACTGACGCTCTGCGTCATCGTTGGGGTCTGGGTATGGCATCGGGACCGCCCCAAACCGCCGAAACCGTGGAACACGCAAGCAATCACAGTGGAATATGACGGTTTAGGCACACGGGGAACCGAAAACCACGTCGTCTTCATTTACACGTTGCAAAACAATACCGACGAAGACTATCGACTCGACTCAGAGTTTGGGGTGAACCTAACCGCACGACTTCAAGAACAAAAGGAGTTCGCTCAGTTCTCACAAACATACTTCACTCTGGAGTATCCAATCTTCGTTCCGGCAAGAAATCGTGTCCGATTATCAATCGAGTCGAAATACAAATATCCGATTGAGGAAAAAACGGATGCTACGTCGGAAGGCCGCAAGCAATACAGGAACACTCTTGCCAAACATGTGATAGACAAGTGGTCGAATCTGGATGGCTTCGTAGTCTTCGACACGACTCACCGATATGGAATAGATTTCCCAACGGGATGGGAGAAAGACTCCAAAGACGTTGCTTCCGGCGAGAAGAAGTAAGGAACTACGTTGACACGACTCCGAAACACGCCTAGGTGCCCTATTCACAAAACACAGCAGACTCGAAATGACAGAAAACCATAGCGAGATTCACACGCTTGCACACGCCGGAGGGTGCCCGCAGTGCCATTATGTTTATCCCCCGATTTGGGAGGCGGCTCCTGCGTACTTTGAACAGGGTTTCGTAGAATGCTGCGAGTGCAAGGCTAAAGCGGACTTGTGGCAGGTCGTGTTGGCTCGAATTTGCACCACTCCATTCCTGCCAGTCTTGGCTCTGGAGCAAATCGGGGCTACCCATACGAGATTTACGCACACAATAGAGGCTGACAAGTACCACGAGATTCCTCTAGATTCTGTCGGAATTCCTCCTGACGCAACGGTCCTGCAAGTTGGATAGACTAACGCTCGCAAGAGATTCGACTTTCAATTCCTCTACCGAGCACCCCGTGGCGCTCGAAAGGAAGAGGTAATGGATTCCCTTTATCAAAGACTCAAAGAGTTGGACGCTGATACTTTCCAGCGGCTTTGCTTTCAACTCCTCAAAGAGCGACACCCAGAACAGGACATTAGACACGTAGAAGGTGCCTCTGGCGATAAGGGGTTGGATGTCTTTGCCGGAGAGTTGTATGGGAAACCTGCGATTTGGCAATGCAAGGCGTTCCCGAATGGCGTTGGAGAATCTCAGAAAGGGCAAATCCGAGAATCCCTTCGCACGGCGTTAAAGCACTCTTCTCCTGCACATTGGATTTTGTGTCTTTCCGTTGACTTGGACGAGAAGGCATCACGCTGGTTTGAGAAGTGGAAAAAGTCCAATGCGGGCAGAGTGAACATTGGCCAAATGTTCGCTTCTAATATCGTTAACGAATTGCTTCACAGAGACACGCTTCGAGATCACTTCTTTCCCAACGCTTCGCTCGACGTGGCCGGACTAAAGCGGCTGGCAGCAAGAACGGGTGAGATGACCGCTGAAGAACTAAACAGTCTGACCGACATCAACCTTGAAGATACGATTCAACGCTGGAAACAACGTGATGCGAGATTCAACTATCAAATCGTGTTCGACAGAGACTTGGGTCCGCCAACTCATCCGCCTGCTTCCATTCAGCCGGGACTCATCATGTCAATATACAAACCGGGTGGCAAAACGGTTAACGTCTTTGCACGAGATGCCGAATCCCTTCGTGCTGACCCTCCAACATTCACGACTAGTTTCACGGGATCAGGCATCGAGAAGTTTATGAAGGTAGTCAAGACGGGAGTTCAACAGGAGTTTGAGACTCACGAATTAGGACCGATCACAAGCAAATGGCCTTTGATGAGTGATGTGACGAACGCCGGAAATACTTACAAACTAATTCTCGCCCCATCACCCGTGCTACTGAATCGAAAACGAAGTGTTCGGGTGGACTTCGTCAGCGAGAACGGTGTTGAACAGGTCAGGTATGAGTTGCTGGATTTGAAACCCGTTCGAGTCGGAACAGAAGAAATCGAGCTTTCCATTTCAGGCAAGAATGCCGCTTTCAAACTGTTTCTTGCGATGTCCAATCCGCCGAAAGGCGATGCCACATTCAACATCGAAAATGATTGGGTAGGACGAGAACCAAAGGAAATTCAGAAATCGATAGATGCGTTCAATTTACTTCGACCTTCAGGCCAGATTCGCATCTTCGATTTGGAGACGGAGAAAAATCTGATTGAGGCTGGTGTTCAGTTACCGGAGGAAACACCTTTGCAAGTTAGGCGACGGAACCTCATCGCTGACATTGCAAGAATCGCCGTCCGGTTCGGCGTCATTCTGAGGTTGCCGGAGAAGATCGAAAGAGGCGATTTAGAAACCATTCAGTTTGTAAAACAGTTCATGGAAAACGGGACGATTGAGTTTGATAACGTCGCAATCGTCATCACCAAATCCGCCGAGAATCGAGAGCTATTGCCGCAGCAGTTCTCTACTGGAAAGGGCTTTTTCAAGCTTGAACATACACAGCAGAACCCACCGAGACTTTTCGGAACGACTATCAACATGGGGCGTGTGGTCATCGAGATCGAAGCGGAAATCAGCAATCTGGCGGCAACGCTAAAACGGTTTGCTAAGGCAAAGGAAGGAGCGGGGGTCAGGATTGTCTTGAAGCCCCTAGGTCCGGTGCGAGTGTCATTAGCAGGTTCCACACCCGAAACTCGTCGATGTTCGGCGGAAACGCCGCCGGATGACTCTGTCGGGAGTGCGGGCGGGAGTTCCTGAACGAAGAACAACGAACTTGTTGCCGAAGGCGTTTAACTTGGCAGGAGAATCCCTTTAGCCCTTACGGCTGACTTCCTTTGTCCATCATGCGGCTTGTCAAAATCCAGTGTGCGAGTCGCAACCGGAAGTCGAGGCTTGCGTGATCGTCGTCAGCCTCTCCCATCATTTGAGCGAATGCTCCGACTTCAGCGGGCTGATTCGGGGACATCTTGTGTGCGTGCTCCGTCATTTCATTGACGAAGGATTCGAGAGCGATGACGGAGAAGACGATACTGACCAGAGCAGACCGTTGCCCGCCCTTGCGAGGGTGAGCCTTGATGTCACGGATCGCATCAATCGCAACACTAAAGAGCACTCCCGCTTCGATCATTCTCGTTGGGCGATTTGCGACGCTGGTCGTGTTCGTGTCACTCATGTTGTTGCGCCGGGACGCTGCGGGTAATGATCTCTAGGTTATGCGAGCACTCGAAGGGCTTGAATCTTCTCTACGTATTTCGCATATCCGGCGGCGGTGAATTGATACGCTTCGCCTACGAACAGCTTGACCGAACCCTCTGCACGCAACGCTGCCATCGTCTCCCGGAATGGCTCAAACTCCTCCGGGGTTGTCACCTTCAGAGTGACGCAGCGGTCATGGAGACCCGACTCGTACTGATCTGCGAGGGGGAGCAAGACTTGATTGAGAATTTTGTTGTCTATCATGCGGCCCCCCCTCATCCAAAAGTAGCACAAATTCCGTGGCGAAGCAAAGGCGAAAGGTGTAGGATGCGGAGATGGACGAGGGCCGCAAACGTGTCATCGGGATCATGGCAGCGATTCTAGCGGCCCGAAAACTGGCACAGTATGACGGCGGGAAACGTGTACCCGCAACGGTCTCTGCAATCGCTGACGCAGTCCATTGGGCCGAGGAGATCATGAAAGAGATTGACCGGAAGTACCCGGAGAACCGCAGCAAATCAGCATGACGCTGGTGCTACATCTGAGGAATCTTCTGACGTACAATTCGTCATGCCCTTCACCGATGAACGCTTCGATACGATCCATCAACTGCTGAGGCGGCAGAACCTCACTGTCATTCCGGGGCCAATCAACTCACCAGTTGAACTCTCCAAGGTGTACCGAGAGAGCTCCCAGATAATTACTCGCACGATTCCTCATGAAGCAGGTCACGCTATCATGGGCCTCGCTCTCGACGCTGGAGACGTGCTCGAATGGATCGCCATCTATGTCTTTCGAGATGGTGAACCGGGAGGAGGTTGTAAGTGGGGCCACAAGCCATCCCCACAGGAACACCAGTGGCTGAGTCTAGCCGGAGGAATGGCAGCGGAGAAGTTGAAGTACGGAGAATATCTCGTAGGGTCGGCACGGATCGACAAGGCTGACCTCACTCGCAAAGGTTTTGATCTCACGAAACTCCCCGAACTCATCGGCAAGTGCAGTGACCTCATTCAGAATCACGAGTCAGCATGGAATGAAATCCAGCAGTTACTCTACGAGCGCACAGTCAGAGACTTGACCGACCGCATTGATGCAATCCGGCAAGGCGACGTTGATGTCGGAGTAGTGACAGGGCAAGAGGCACGAGACATCTTCAAGAAGCACTCAGCATGTTAACGACAACAGCCAAGTCGGTCGGGAAATACCTCAGCGTCGTCGATAGGATTCGACGGGAGTGGAAAGTCAAGAAGCATCTTGAATTGTGGTTTCGAGCCGAAGACCTTCGGCATCAGAGCACTCGACTCCAACCCGGACTCTTTCGCCCGAGGGACAGCGGTAAACGGAAATCAACTGATACCCTTCTCGGAATCGATAATGATCTGTACAAAGATTTCAGTCGTTGTGCGACTCAATTGTCCGCATCGGACGCAAATGCCATCGATGACGACTGGGACTCGTACTTCTTGATGCAGCATCACGGTGTGCCTACTCGCCTCCTCGATTGGAGTGATGGATCACTGATCGCTCTGCACTTTGCAATCAGCAAAAAGAAGCGTGTACCCGAGAGCGGTTCCGTCGTCTATGTGCTCGACCCATATTGGCTCCTCGAACTTCTAAACAAGCATCCCGACCGCAAAGACGCCATTGAGAGATGGAAGCAATTTGCTGCAAAGCATCCCAGCGATTACGACGAAGATGATTGGGAACGTCTGTATCTGCCAGCGGAGAAGGATGAGATCAAGAATAAGTTATTGAAGACCCCGGAGATTCCGATGCTATGGGATTTACAACACGTGACCCGGAGGATCGCTGCTCAACGAAGTCGATTCATGATCTTCGGCACCGATCCGTCGTGGCTGGTCAATCTCTCAAAGCAACGTGGCTCCCGGCTGATGGAAATCAAGATTCCCAAGAATGCCATCAGCAACATCCGGCAAGAACTCAAAGACGCAGGCATCACGGAGTCGGTCGTTTTCCCCGACTTCGATGGTCTAGGCCGGGAGTTGAAACAGGTCTGGGATATGCGGCATTGAGGAGACCTATGAAACGCATCTCGATTCTCATCACTTTGATGTTCGCTGCCGTCGGCGTTGGACAAGACGTGCAACGCACCGACGGTCGCACAGCCGTCCTATTGCCACGGCTGCGGGCGTCCGTACCCGTGGATGCAAGAGCGCCTGCGAACTGCGAAAGACCTGCTCGATCACGACGACAAACTCCTGCTTGCAGATCGAGAACGTCTCTGGGATTTGTTGGAGTACGTGATGTCCGATCCGAAGTCAGACTTGGCTCCCGCTAAGAAGAAACTCATCGAAATTGACCTCGAAAAAGCGGTGGAGGGGACCAAAGACTTCGTCCAAGGTCTGCTTGCGAAGATGGGTGCAGAGATGCTGAAAGGGTGAGCACTCTTACGACGATGGATAGCTTTCACATCTACGAGAATTTGCGGGCAGGTGAACACAAAGCAGTGATTCATCGTGGGTCATGCGGCGATTGCAACAACGGGCGTGGGAAAGCTGGCGGGACTAGCTCGAAGAACGGACGCTGGCACGGGCCGTATTCGTCTCTGGAGCAGGCGCAAACAGCGTCCGCCGCATTGCGTGATGTCACGAATCACAGAGAACATCGCTGCGTCAGCTAGGTCTATTGACATTCCCGACAGCCAACCGTCGATGAACGAATCTAGACCGCTCCGCAGTTGCGGGCCTGCACGAATGGAGCATCAGTACTTGATTGACTTACCTGAGACGCCAAACGCAACTTGGACAAACACTCCAAGGCATTTGGGTTCTCCCGACTAAACTCCGCAGCTCCCAGACAGCAGTCCCAAATCTCGGAGCCATACCTTTTCATGAGTCTTCGAATCGCCTCCGCAGTTGTTGTTTCTCGAAACGGATCGAACGGTTCGAAGTGTTCACCGGATGGATCAAATTGTTGACCCAGACTGCAGTCAGTCGCTTCCTGCGTAAGTCGTAACAGTTCCTCGTCGGAATAAACATCTCGAACCCAATCCCAGAAATTCGGATTCCGGCGGAAACTCCTCCACCACTCAAGAGCGTCGAGCATTTCGGACATAGCTAGCCCTTCCTGCTGCGGGCGATTGGAACTGCCACATCTTAAGGTGACGCTTGGTTGATTTGCTTGAGCACAGCCTCCCTATATTGTTCTTTGCTTATCTGATGGCTGTAGTGTGTCAGTTTGATCAGCTTTGAATATTCCGCAGTTCTGAGGTTGTCTCGGATGATGTTGTACGCCCCAACGCCAAACGCCAATATGGTTGGTGCTGAGCAGTTGAGATCACATAGTTCCTCTCGAAAGTTCTCGATGTTCTGCTCAACCAGAGCTGGATGGGCTTTCAGGTGTGCTAGCAAATCTTTCGAATCGAGCATTCCGACCCGCTTGATAATGTCCGTCATGTATGCACCGTAATATTCAGTGCCACGAAACGCATACCGAATCTTGAAGTCATTTGCACTCGGACTTGGGTCGTGAAAATTTCCAAAGGGCTCAGGTCGTAATCTGGGGGCGCTTGCGATATTCAGACCAACCATAATCACGTTGGTTTTGAGCACGTGTAGCAAGGCGGGGTTCGAAACCAAGTCAAATACGTTCATGTCTCCCATATTCGATTTTGGTTTCTCTGCTGCATCGGCCCATACTGCCCAGCTTGCATAGCTGCCATGTTTCTCTTTGATCGATTCGAACTGGCGTATATCAATCACAAAAGCCGTTCAGTCTGGTAGCCCGCCGACGGTTATGGATGCAAGGTTAACTGCTGAGAATAGCAGAGTTGGAGGGGAAGGCCTCACCCTCCATCCCTTCAGAGCAGATCGACCCCGTCGGCGGCTGGCGGCGATCCTCGCTGCTCGGAAGCTGGCGCAGTACGACGGCGGGAAGCGTGTCCCTGCGACCGTTGCGGCGATTTCTGATGCAGTCCGTTGGGCCGAGGAGATAATGCGGGAGATTGACCGGAAGTATGCCGACCCCACAAGAAGGGCTGGATAAAGAGATGGCGTTTGCAACGGTCGCTGATGCTTTCCTAGAACTGCTGACGAGGATTGAATTAAACCCTGCACGAGTAACACTGGCATCGCAGCGGTACAACGCAGTGAAAACCACGATAGAAAATGCCCTCCCCGGCAAGACCGTATCCCAGATCGGCTCATTTCAGAGAAAGACAAAAATTAAGCCCGCTGATCTTGGCGATGCTTTGGACATCGACGCTGTTATTAGCTTTGGCGGATTTTATAGGTACGCCGGAGTGGGTGAGAGTGGGACGACTCCATCAAACGCTCTTGAGACTGTTCGTCGTGCGCTGGTTTCCGAAGGCACGCTGGTTGGTCATCGTTCCATCCGCAATCGCAGGCATTGCGGGAGTGCTGACGGCTGTCGGACTCCCTGTGTGGATCGGCGCTTTCTCGGCGGTGGGCGGATTTCTCGCAGCAGTCTACAGTGCTTTTGGCGAGAGTGAATCTCCAATTAGGCATCGCCTAGCAGCGAATCAGTGGACGAGCCTGCGCCATGAAGCACGGGCGCTGTCAGAGACTTACTCCAAAGAACTTCCGCATGAACAATTCCTTGCGGAAGCTCGGCGGATTGATGACCGCTACACAACGTTGTGTCAGGCATTAGAGCCGACTGACAAAGAAGCATTTGAAAAGGCCCGTGAGCGGGTCAAGGCTGGTTTGTTCGTTCCAGATTTCCGAGAAAAAGATACGACGGCCAGCAAGCAACTTAATTCCTAAGCTGTGTCTCCGGGAATGCCGCAGGTAGCGTCCACCACACGGTTCCGTCCTTCTCGTTTGGCTCGATAGAGACCGCCGTCAGCCTTCTTCACGAGCGAATCATTGTCACGATCCTCCCCGGCTTCTGCCACACCGACACTGACCGAGACGACGAGATCATTCGTCTTGAAGCGAAGGCATTCGACAGCCCCACGAATCATCTCAGCGAATTTGAGTGCTCTCGCTGCATCATTACCCGTGACCATGAGAGCCAATTCTTCACCGCCATACCTATACCCGACACGATGTTTTCCGTCACAATGATCCAAGATGACCTGTGCCACGGTGCGGAGAACTTCATCGCCAACACGATGCCCAAATGTGTCGTTCACTTTCTTGAAGTGGTCGATGTCAACCATGACGAGGGCGACTGGCTGGTTTCGGCCAAGCGAATACGACAGGTCGGCCTCGAAGCTGCCACGGTCAAACAATCGAGTTAGCCCGTCTTGGTGTCGAAGGACGAGTTGATCTGTTCGCTCGTGTACTCGTTCAATCACACCATCGACAAATGCCGTGGCGTCCTGCATCTCAAAGTCTTCTTTGATCGTGACTTCGTAGTGGAGAAAGATGTAATCGTCGTCGTCCTGAAAGTCGGTCTCACTTGTCACGTCGTCTCCATCTATCGCTTCACGGAGCGCCGTCATATATGGTGACAGGCCAACATCACCATCCCAAAACTTTCGGCGGTACATTTCCTCGACAATCGCCGATGCCTCCCCCTCTCGAAACGCTGTCAACTCAATGTCGTGATTGATCTCAATGGAGTTGCCTTTGATCGACTCGACTGGCTTAATCGTGATTTCGTCGGGAATTTCCGATAGCCGGATTCCTGCCAGACATTTCTTGGGTACAGTGGTCTCGCAGGTTTCTTCCTCGCAGGCGAAGTCATGCCCGCTGATGCGAAGGGCGACAGGTTCGTCACCATCTCGTATGAGTTCAATGGGCATGTTGGGAAACCCCCACTTAGATCAATCCACTACGCCGTGGTTCTCTCCCTCGGATGATTGAGAGTTCCTATACTATTCAGGCATAGGCACAGGACACGGGACTTCTGACACCAGACCGGAGCCAGTAGCGGCGAAGGCTCGGCTCTTATAGCACCGTGACCTTAGTATGCCTATCCGAAGTATTCGTGCCACGGTTGTTTATCAAGCAAAGCTGCGTGAACTTTCACACGCAGCATAGTGCGAAGGTCTGCTCCCTGCTCTAACTTGTCCAACACCATCACGATCTCTTGCAGCTTACAGAGAGCAACCAACGCACCACCTGCTAACGCCTGTCTGCATGTATCAACAGCACCGTCTGTGTAGTCGGTGTACGAAATGAAGATGCCTCTTGCCTGTGATCCTCTGCCGTAGACACGTACCAAGTGTGGTGCAATCTCGTTGGTTCCCAGAGACTTGTTCCACCACTTCATTTCAACGAGATACAACTCGCCGTCAATCTCCACGACCCCATCGATTTGTTCGATGATCCCTTCTCCGCAAGCCCCTTTGATGGTGAAGGATTCTCGAACGAGCATTCCATAAGCCTCAAAGAGACGATTCAAAACACTCTCAAGAGCCTTGCCACGCTTGTGTGCGTCGCTTTCCGTGAACAGCGCATTCAGGTCTTTTGAAATTCTCTCGATCTTCTCTCGCCGCTCCTGAACGGCCTTGATCTTTATTTCGGTAGCGGCCCGTGTCTTTGCTGCTTCGCCTTCTCTCTCGATACGCATACGGGTGAATGCGTCCTTGACATCTACGACTTTGCTAACCTCCGCAACCAAGCCCTTCGCTTTCAGTTGATCGTTCGGCCAACAAGTGTTGAAATCTTCACACTCCGTGACCCGCCTTACGACTTCACGTAACTCTCGCAGGTGGCTGTCTTTCTTGTTGTTGAGGCGCTCCAAGATGTCGCCCGCAATCTTGTATTTCGAGATGCTCTTTGCATCGGTCTCTACCTTTTGTTTGATGTCGGCATACAGAGACAGGGGCACGCCAGCACCTTGGAAGAACAACAGGACATCAGGCTTCGAGCGACAAAGCAGAGGGATAGTGTCACGGAGCAATAGAAGCACTTCGGGGGGATAGTGAAAGATAACATGCTGGCTTGAAGTGGGCGGCTTCGGAGAACCTGAATTCATTTGAACAGTTTACTCCTGCACCCTTGGTAAGCCTGTGGCAACGAAACGAATTAGGCGGACTGTGGGAAGAAGACGATAAGTTCGCTTCAGTCTAAGGACAGGATGATAATCAGTTCGCCTGATCCACAGGACGTGCTCTCTATTGCACCATCCTTCGTACTCGATATCTCTGCGATTCAAATGTTGTGCGTGAAAACGGGGAACTCCATAATTGTGGTTTATCTCGTCCCAACGTTCTTCGACTTCTTCCCAAGTCGGTATGTTCGAGAAGAACCCGCTGATGGTGCAGCACTCGGAGCCTTGTCTACCCTCGTGGCTTTCATCGCAACAGAATCGGAAAAGCATCAGTTTATTATCTCGGCTTCAGTTTTCAGAAAAGTTCGCCTTGCTGTTGCTCGACTGACGGATCAACTGGTGCCGAGCAACTCTCGTCATCGTTGATGACGTGATTGACTCGATTGCTCACCGGGTAGCACCGCATCGTCCGGGCGTCATACGGCTTCAGCATGTCGGACACTGCGCTCATGTCGTGCATTCCCGGATCGAGCCACAGATCATAACAATCTGGATCAAGGATGACTGGCATTCGGTCGTGAACAGAGGAAGTCACAGCATTTGGAGTCGTAGTCAGTATCGAGCACGACTTGATCCACTGCCCACTCGGGTCTTTCCAGTGATCCCACAGCCCTGCGAATGCGAACAACGCCCCGTCATTGACTTCAAAACAATACGGCTGCTTTGCTTTGCCAGTCCGCTGCCACTCGTAAAACCCGTCCGCCGGGATGAGACATCTGCGGTTGGCGAGTGGATCACGGAACGCAGGCTTAGTCGCAGCCGTCTCCGATCTGGCGTTAATCATCATGGCTGCACCAGACATGTCCTTAGCCCACGATGGGATGAGTCCCCACCGCATCAGGGACAACTCCCGTCGTGGTTCCTTTGGGTTCTGGCGGATGACGGGAACCGGCTGGGTCGGTGCGATGTTGTAGCGGGGCGTCCATTCCGGTTCGTCAGACACCGTGTCGAAGTACTCCTCGACAAGCTGTTTCCTGCGTGACAACCGGTAGCGTCCGCACATCCGAAGATTATGGCAGATCGAGTGAATTCTTCGCCAACGTGTCAATCCAAACCATCAAGTCTGATCTGCGGATACGCTTCGCTTTCGCATGAATGTTGAAAGCTGGAAACGGATGTTCCATTCGTTCGACACTCCGTCGTCTAGTCAACTCGTAGACCTGCTTTTCAGTCATCTTCAAAATTGACGCCGCTTCACTCATGGTCAAGATTTCGTCAGACACGTCGCTCCCTCAGTCGGTCATTTGAGAACTTCAGGTAAAACCTTCTTCAACGCCCCGGCGAATTCTGGATTCACAACATAGAAATTGTGAAGACGCTTATTGTCTTGCTCACAACGTATCAGCCCACGCTTCACCGCAATCTCCATCTGCTTGTTTTGTGTCTCAAGCGAGACTTCTTGAACTAATTGTCTTCCAAACTCCGCCTTGCCAACGGTCAGCAGGTAGTTCAGCACAATCTGGCCCTCATGCGTCATTTCAAAGCTGACGATCTGGTGAACCTGCCGCTCCAGTTGAACGTTCCACGCATTCCGGTTGGGATCAGAAATCTCCAACTGCAAGGTGTTCCTCAAATTATCGAAGTTGATTTCGACACGGCTGAGTGGAAATGAGTGCGGAGGCTCGTGATCGAATTTCTTAAGGGTGACATAGAACTGGTTGCAACCAACAAGAACGGTGCTCGTCGGCCAAGGGATTTCGGAGTCTCCGGTTCGGATAAACACCGTGACACCTTTGCCCTTCGACTGGAGAAGCAGTGCGGTCTTGCTATTGCGTCGTGCGATCAGTTCGGAAAACTGTTCCTCGGAACTCTCAAGGCTTTCTGAGCCTCTGCGGACGTATGACAGACCTGCGAAATGTGGGCGTGATTCGCTACCCGGAATGACGATAGCGAGGGCTTGGCGTCCGCTGTCAGTGATGATCTTCGGAACGTAGGCGATCCGGGGGTAGACCTTTTCCATGTGTCGATTGAACTTCTTCTCAACCTCGTCCAAGTTGTGTTGCGGCGTTTCAATTTCACCAGTGTCACGAACGCCGATGTAGAGCACGGCGGGTAGGCCGACTGGGACTGAGTTTGCGAAGGCGACCGCCGTCTTCTTCCAGTCTCTTTCGTCTTTGACTACCTTCCTCTCGACAAGATGGTCTTCAAAGTTCCGCATCCGTGCCAAAAGGTCCGCCTCATCAAGCTCGACTGTGATCTTCATTTGTCACCAGCTTTGTCCGGTCGATACCAACATACACCCGCAACACTTCGTATTGAGTCAGGATTGTCGTGCTCACGGAAACGCCGACCTGTAGCCCAGAGTTGAAGACCTTCCCTGCGTTTCGGCCTATCCACCCTTTTACCGTTTGCCCCCATTGTTTTATTGTCTTGCTGGAGAGCCTGAGAAAGTTCCGCTACACCACCTGAAGAACGTCCCATCGTGCTGAGTTCATCAAGGTCGCCTGATCATGCTGGGTGTCACCGCAGAATCGCCATGAGTTTTGCTCCTCCAAAATCAAATCAAACCGCTCGCAGAGGCGGGAGTTGCACTAGGGCTGTTGCCTCGGAGTACCGTCAAGTCAGCGTTGCCGGGTTTCAACCGCCGACCGCAGGGTCACTGGCACGCAACGATTCTGAGGAGTAGAGTCTTCGGATATGGCTTTCGAGTTCAGAATTACAAGTACTCTCGCACCGGGCGATCTCACTAAGTTTGGGCCGCTTATCAAGGGACATGTGGCTTTGCCCACTTCACAATCTCCAGACGATGGGGTTGGGGGATTCTTTGTTCTGGACACAGGTTCTAGCGGTTCTGCGATTGACCAATCAGTTGCGAACGAGCTTGGGCTGAAGCCGACTGGAACGGTTACCGGGCACGGACTAGCGGGGGAATCCGAAATAAAGGTTTACTCGGTGAAACTCTTCATTCCGGCAGAACCCCTCCTTATGAAGCTTCCACCGGGGCGGACTGCGTTCTTGGGAATGCCGCAGAGTGTGGGGAGCGTTGTGAATCTTCACCAAGGGCACGAAGCCACCCTCGGAAAGCTACCGGGACGGCTCATCGGGCTGCTTGGTCGCAGTTTCCTGCAATTCACAAGAACCACATACGACGGTCTGACAGGCAAAATCACTGTGGAAACTGATGAGGCTATGCGAAACCCGAAGCTGGATGGCCCTCCGGCGTAGCGGTCTTCAGCCGCTAAGTCATTTCCTGAACACGTGATACAGCAGGGCAGCAACCAAGGCGACTATGATGAGCAGTGCAACCCACCGTGCTATTCGGTACACAGGCTCACCAGAACGAACTCGCACCCATTCCTGTTTCAACACCACTTCGGCGGCGGCTACCAATTTATCGGTCACTGACGAAACAATTTCTGTGTCAGACTCAGTTTTCACCATAACCAAATGTTGATCTAATGCCGCAAGCAAAGTGGCCGATTCCTTTTCTTTTCGATTGAGCCGTAGCCTGATCCTTGCCGATGCTTCGGTAATGCCAGCGAAGTCCTCACTCACGGTTGCCGACGAGATTGCTTGACCCATCTGGGCGGCGAGAGCGTGACGGCACATACAGTGTCCGCACCTAATGACCGCAGCGATGTCCGCACGCAACCCATCAATCCACTGCTGCCGGAATTCCGAGACCTTCTGCTCTTTGCTGATAATCAGACCCAACAAAGCGATTGTCCCGGCGATTATCGACGCTAGAATTGCACCGATGGCTTGATCTGGAAGTCCAAACATACGCTTGGCTCCTTTGGTTGAGAAATCTTAGATCGAATCCCCGCACACGTCGCAGCGGTAGAGGACGGCTTCGCCAGCGGTCGCTTTCAATTCCCCAAAAATCTCAGCGTGAATCAGCCCGGCGCACTTCGTCACGTGATCGAGGTGCGGCTGCGGGAACCGCTGACCTTCAGGACTCTCGCAGCCGGGACAGTTATGATCGCCAACTATATGCTCGTTGCCACCTTCCTGAATTCTCATCCCTGACCTCCCTTCCTCCCGCCAAGCCGTTGCGTGCGGATGCCTCTGACCGCAGCCGCATACTTATATCTTACAGAAACCGCTGAGGCTTATTTGTGAGCGGACGGCACTTCATGCAGGAAGGCTCATTTTTATTGCCCCGAATGGAAGGTTCTTTGCGCCAACTTCATTCGCAGCACATCGAGCGCCCGCCCGGAACGACGATTGGGCCCGGCGTGTTAACTCGTGGGTTAGACCCTTGCGGAAGGTGCGATTGTTACGGAACGTGAGGACTGTGTTTTCAACAACTTCCTTTGTTTTCAATACGGGCGGGATTTCGGACGCCACTCTACGACGCATCGCACGCCGGGCGAAGGCAATGACTCACGTCCCGAATGACCGCTGGCAGGATATGGTCTGGGTTGATGAGGATGACTGAGTCTGTTCTGGCGACCTTCAGCCCGACCACAGCAGGCCGTTGTCGAACGGAGAGGCGGAATCGTATTGGGGATTGATTACGAACTTTCCAGTCTTGTCGATGTAACCCCACTTTCCCTCTTCTTTCGGTTTGTCTGAAGGAAGACTGTAGTAGCACCCATGTCCGACACAAACGGCTGCTAACCCTTCGCCAAACATTTCAGCCGATTCAAACATGGGGTTGATAACCATCTTCCCTGTCTCGTCGATGTAGCCGTACTTGAATGTCTGTTCGAGTGTTTCGGTCTCCAGACCCTTCGTGTAACGGTATCCTTGCCAATGTTCATGGTCACACGGGCCGACACAGACCATCGCAAGCCCTTCGGCGAAATCGGTCGCATTGTGGGTTGACGACGATTTTCCCGGTTCTGTCGATGAACCCGTCTTGCCCCCGACTGTCACGATTAACAATTTGTTTGAAATGGCTTGAGTCTTAGCCGGGGCGGGAGTAGCGTTCTCAGGACTTTGATTGCAAGCAGAGAGGATAAGGACGCAACTGAGCAACAGAGGTACAACCTTCATGGCCTTGTCTCCACGAGTTCCGACGTTCCGGCAACAGAATCAATCTCATCGTTCCTCCAAGAACCCGCAACCCTACGCCGTGCGGAGACTGAGAGCAATCCCCCAGTCATGCTACTTGAGCAGGTGGACGATTTCATATTTGGCCGCTGCATATAGAGCGACGAGGAAGATGACCGTTGATGCGAACTGGGCCCCGACAATCTTGACCGTAAGACAGAACTGGTCAAACCGTTCTATGGGAAGAAGCCGTGCAGTTCGTGGGTCCTGAGTCTTGATGTCAGTCGTCTGGATGTCGGCCATATTCGCTCCTCGTCACCACCTATATAACGCTGCAACCCTCCTGATTCACCGGAGGATGCAGCACCGAGACATCGCTCACTCACACTAACCCCAATTGGGGTGAGGAAAAACAGGTAATCAGTTTGGGACGTTACCTAGGTGCGGAAAAGTGACTTTTTCCCTAGACTTGTGCCCCAGTGAGTGATTCAGACGGTGTTGTCGTCGTGGCTACTTGAGCAAGCGGCAAAGGCAGGTTGTGAACGTCAAGACGGACCGAAATCGGGCCAATCGTCATAGTTTCGCTCTCACTCGTGGGCTGGCGTGTGGACGCTTGGTCAAGTAATAAGTGACCGCTGACCCGGTTAGGCCAGAGATGACGGGAAGCCACGAGTTGAAGAGATGCTCAAAGACGGGAACTGCTGTCGTGCCTTTTTAGGGTCAATGTGGTCAATACCAAGTACTGGATGGCGACACTAGCACCCAACGCACAGAGGAGAGGGCAATCGCTAGAAGCCGTGCAGTTCGTGCCTCGTGAGTTCGGATGATCGACCAGCGGCAAAGCAAGGTTCGGGTTCTGATGCAGTGGTTGAACAAGGAAATCACAGTGGAGGGAACCCAATATCCACGGGCGGTTGCTCCCGGTGGGACTGTACCGATGTTCGATCAGGAGTGGTCAGTCGGCATCCATCAAGCGAACCTTGTTTTCGTGAACGGCCACTGGGCTACGTTCAGTGTCCATATCTCCTCGACCCAACGAGCCGAAATGTCGGAGCCTCTGGAGAAGGTTCTGCTCAGTTGGGACAACCAGCGACAAAGGCCAAAAGTTGTGATACGAAATGAAAAGGCAAGCACAGACTGAGAACCTGTTCGGCGTGTTAACTCGTGGGTTAGACCCCTGCGGAAGCTGCGATTGTTGAGATTCGAGAGACATTATTTTCAACGACTTCCTTTGTTTTCAATACCCGCATGGTTGCGAATCCCACTCTCTCCGCCAGTTTCTTTAAACCCCCGCGTAAACACAGTACGTTCGTAACCCCGTCCAACGCTTTAACGGAATTTTAACGGGACGGAGGCTCACCAGTTCGCCTTTTGCTGGCGGACAGCCTCTTCGCACTCGGCTGGAGTGAGGCCAGCACTTTTGTAGTTGCGACGCCCATCCTTGTCCCAGTAGATCGTGAACACCCCAGGAGCCGTGATTTGACGACCCTCGTGAATAATGTCGTCTGTGACTTTGCCAGAGGGCGACACGACGGCACGCCGAGACACCCACTTGCCGTTCAGGTGAATGCGCTTCGAAATCCATACTCGTTTTCCAGCAGGTCTCGGAGGCTTAATTTCAATAGGCACTTCCTTTGGGAGCGGAGGTTCGATCAGCAGCCTGCAAGCTTTTAAATCCTTGATGGTGAGCTTGAACCACTCGCCGTGCAGCCGCTTCTCAGCAAAATACTTATGCAGTTTGAGTTCGATCCAGCGAGGATTCGGATGCGCCCACATCCCAATTTTCTCGATGCTAAACGGCATCAGAAGTCGGAGTCGGGTGATGCGCCGTTCCAAGTTGGAGGACATGCCGATCTTGAACCACCTGAGTTTTCGATTTCCAATGATGTAAATGCCACGCATACTCCTTTAAATACCGAAGTCAAACAGTCAAACTCTGTTGTCAAGCGGGTTACTTCAGGCGCTCGTTAACCAGTGGAAGGTTCTGACAATTCCCTTTTACAGCGTCTCTCCCGACAGCAAACGACTGCTGTTGGAGCGAGTCTCGCAGGAGGTCAACCAGCCAGTCACCGTCGTCACCAACTTCACCGCCGGCCTGAAAAAATAGCGCGCACAATAACTGCGGGAAAAATCCGCCTTCCACACAGTCGAACATCTAACACCATCGAATTTCTCCCGACGGCCGCTGGCTGCCCTACGTCTCTGACGAATCCGGACAGCAAGAGGGCTACATCACGAGTTTTCCGAAGAGAAAATAATGCCTCCGGATTGGTGCCGATAAACGCGCTGGCATCCAGGATTTTGTCTATAGCCTAGTAGCCGACTTCCCAACTATTATAAGAGCGGTTCCTTCGCACGCTTGTCAAATAGCAAAAACACAAAGAAGCGATACCTTGTGAAGCGCCTGGAAAGCCTCGGGCATTCAGTGACACTGCAAGTCCTCACCACCTGAGCAAAGTGTGTTCAAGGGAGAAGACCGGTCGCCATTGGCTAAATCTTGGCAAGCAAGATGGCGCTTTGCAGATTGCGCACATTCTCTTCGAGCACCTGCACGCGCTCGTATTCGCGTCCCTGAACCTTGCCCATCGACAGGCGCGGGTTGTGGTGGCGCATCGGACTGGGGACCGGGGTACTTAATCCCACATGAATCTCGCGGACCCCGGTGCGTTCGATGATGGCAGCGGCGTCATGGTGACCGATGCCGCCGCCGGCCATGATAGCGATGCGGCCGCGGGCCGACTTGGCGAGCCGGGCGATGGTTTCGGCACCTTGCAGGCATTTTTGTTCGCCGCCTGAGGTAAGAATCCGGTCGGCGCCGGTGGCGCAAACGTCTTCGAGCGAACGGAACAGGTCGGCGGACATGTCGAAGGCGCGATGGAAGGTGACGTTGAGCGGGCGCGCCAACTCGACCAGTTGGCGGGTGCAGTGCACATCGACATGGCCGTCGACATCCAGGATACCGAGAACGACGCCGTCGGCGCCCAGTTCCTTGGCCACGGCGATGTCGCGGCGCATGATCTCGACTTCCTCGTCGGTATAGCAGAAGTCTCCGCCGCGGGGGCGAATAATGACCTGCAGGCCGATGGAGACACGGGCACGGACCATGCCGATCAGGCCGGCGCTGGGAGTGATTCCTCCCT
>OCZT010001071.1_pt1 | contig 28178 bp, 19 predicted proteins | sample 1539031 | NCBI WGS metagenome assembly OCZT01 (sample SAMEA3539308, study PRJEB22396) | soil metagenome | biome: tundra; feature: field; material: soil | place: USA | collected 2010-05 | depth 0.15 m | reverse complement strand
GGATTCCGGGATATTCGTCGTTCTGGTTTACCGGGGTTGCGGACTACTACCGGCATACGGGATCGAAGGAGTTTCTGGAGCGCGAACATGCGCGGATGGTGCAGTTGCTGGAATTGGTGGACAAGGAGTTCGACGAGCGCAATATCTATGCGAACAAGAGCAAGGTGTGGCTCTACGTCGATTGGTCGCCGGAACTGAACGGTGATACGCCAGAGACGCGACGGGCAACTACGCTCGAGTTTTATCGTGCGTATCACGAGGCGGCCTGGATGCTGCGCGAACTGGGCGACACGGCGAATGCGGCCAGGTACGAGGCGAGAGCGGCGGAGATCGAGGCGGGTGCGCAGAAGTATCTTTTGGATGCGAGTACCGGGACGTTCGGGCCGCGGTGGCAGACGAATGCGGCCGCTGTGATCGGCGGCGCGGCACAGCCGGTGCAGTACGACGCGATCTGGAAGAACGTGCTTTCGCAGGTTGGGGAGCGCGGCACGAACAGCCTGATTATCTCGCCGTATTACAACTACTACGTGATCCGGGCGATGGCTGAGATGGGGCATCGGGAGCAGGCGCTGAAGTGGATTCGCCAGTACTGGGGCGGCATGGTGGACGAGGGCGCGACGAGTTTCTGGGAGGCCTACGATCCGAGTTGGTATCGCGAGGATTTTCATTCGTCGCTGCAGTCGGACAATCGGTCGGGCTACTTTGTTAGCCTGGCGCACGGCTGGTCGTCGGGGCCGACCGCGTGGATGATGGAGCAGGTGCTGGGGATTCAGCCCACTGGCGCTGGGTTTAGCACAGTCGACATACGGCCGGACCTGGTCGATCTCGATTGGGCGAAGGGCGCTGAGCCTACTCCGCATGGCCTTCTGAAGGTTGATGTGCGGAAGAAAGGTGGCGCTGTGGCGATCACTGTCGATGTGCCGGAGGGCGTGGTGGCTCGCGTCTCTGTGCCTGTGGCATCGGCGACGCCGTACGTCTCGGTCAATGGCCGCGCGGCGAATTCGACGTCAACGGAGAATGGGACTCGGGCGGTGGTGTTGTTCGACCACGCGGGGCATTACCAGTTGGCCGGCCAGTGAAGTATGGTTTTACGACTGAGGCCACTCGCCCGCCCAAGTTTCCCGACCGAATAAGATGATCATGTGTGCCATTCAGCGTCACCGAGGAGATGTCCATTGAATTGCGCAAGGTGGATTCATGCAGCATTTGCCTTCGTTTTGATTGTCCCAGTCGCACATGCTCAGAACGAACAGATTCCACACCTGGTGCATGAAGTGGAGCGCACTCAACTTTTGGTTGATGGAAATCCCTTCCTCATACTGGGTGGGCAGGCTGGGAATTCAAGTGCTTCGAATCTGGAGGATATCGAGGTCGTTTACCGTGCTCTCGATGCGATCCATGCAAACACTGCGGAGATTCCTCTTTCCTGGAACCTGTTGGAACGTGAGCCGGGACGGTTTGACTTTCATCTCGTGGACGGCGCCATCGAGGGCGCCCGACGGCACCATCTGAAGCTGGTGTTTCTGTGGTTTGGCACTGCCAAGAACGCAACCTTTTCCTATGTGCCAGATTGGGTTAAGAGCGATCGGATCACTTACTTTCGGGCTCACGATGCCAGCGGTCGGGAGATGGACGCGATCTCACCATTCTGTGATGCAGCACTAAAGGCGGACCAGCGGGCCTTCTCCGCTGTCATGCGCCATATCCACGAATTTGACCGGCAATATCATACTGTCATCCTGATGCAGGTTGAGAATGAGACTGGTCTGATCCATACAGACCGAGATTACTCGCCGGCCGCCGCCAAAGCCTTTGAAGGCCAGCCACCGTCGAATTTGCTGAGCTACCTCCAGGAACATCGCGAAGCGCTGACACCTGCATTGCAGAACGCGTGGAAGCAGGCCGGCTATCGGAAGAACGGGACCTGGGCCGAAGTGTTCGGAGACCTGGCTCCGGAGGTGTTTAGCGCATGGTCTGTCTCACGCTACGTGGATGGGGTGGCCGAAGCAGGGAAGGCGGAGTATGCGATACCGTACTACGTCAACGTGTCCTTGATGAATACAGGGTCGGCGCGGGCGGGAGACTGGCCAAGTGGAGGGCCGACCTATCACGTCATCGACGTCTGGAAGGCCACCGCAAGGCACATTGACATCCTTGCCCCGGATATCTACCGGGTCGATTTTCCGCAAATGGCGACTATCTACAACAGGCCAGACAACGTCTTGTTCGTTCCCGAAACTGGATTTGCTCCGTACTACGCGCCGTATGTATTCACGACGCTTGCAGGGATGGATGGCATCGGCTTCTCGCCGTTCGGCATCGACCATGCGTATAAGGACGGTACGTTTACCGCGGCGGGCGCGGCATTGGAGGAGAACTATCGGATTCTGAGGCCCCTGCTGCCAATCATCGCCCGCAACAGATACCGCGGCACTCTTTTCCCGATCGTCCTTGAGATGTACCGGCACGAATCAGTGGCAATCTCGCTTGGCGATTCGCTCACTGCTGTTGTGCATTTTGACGAAAAATTCGTTGCGGATACGGAGGCTCATCGTGGGGGCGGAATTATCATCAAACTCGCTGCGGACAAATTCATCGTTGCGGGCGAAGGTTTCCACATCGAGTTCGCTGAGTTGAAAGGAATACCGCGCAATTCCGAGTATCTCTCTATTGAAGAAGGCACTTTCGATGGAGAGAAGTGGGTAACGAAACGGGTCCTCAATGGGGACGAGGAGAACACGACGCTACTCACTCGCCAGCCCCGCATTCTTCAAGTGCGGCTGAACCGAACGTTGAAATAACCTGTGGGATAGGCGCCTGAATCGCGCAAGGTCCAATGAAAGCGCTGGTCGCTTGTCTCCTGTTCATCCGGTTCTTTATAGTTTGCGCAGAGCAATTGCGCGATCTCGATTGAAGGAAAACCATGAGCAAGATGTCCCTGGAAGAGTTTGCAAAGAAGATAGGAGCGGGTCTGCTCTCGTTCCCGGTGACCCATTTCACCGATAGTTATGCCTTCAACGGAGGTGCGTACCGCGAGCATATTGAGTGGCTGCTGGCGCACAAGCCGGCGGGCCTGTTTGCGGCGGGAGGGACGGGTGAGTTCTTTTCGCTCACGCTCGACGAGTTTTCGGCGGTCGTCTCGGCTGCAGTGGAGCAGACGAATCATCGCGTGCCGGTGGTCGCGGGCTGTGGATACGGCACTGCCATGGCGAAGCAGTTTGCGCAGGCGGGCGAGGCTGCCGGGGCCGACGGGCTACTTCTGCTGCCTCCTTATTTGTTGAACGCCGACCCGGCCGGACTGGTTGCGCATGTCGAGGCGGTGTGCGCTGCGACGAAGCTGGGGGTGATCTTCTACAATCGCGATAACGCCATTCTGAACGATGTATGGCTGGAGCGGCTTTGCGCGCGCTGCCCGAATCTGATCGGGTTCAAAGATGGATACGGCGACATTGAACTGATGACGCGCATCTACGCGAGGATGGGCGATCGGCTGACGTATATTGGTGGGCTGCCCACGGCAGAGACCTTTGCGCTGCCCTATCTGGAGATGGGCGTTACGACTTACTCCTCGGCGATCTTCAATTTTTTACCGGAGTTTGCGCAGAACTTTTACGCGGCGGTGCGCAGGCGCGATCATGCTGTGGTCTACAAAGAGTTGCGTGATTTTGTGCTGCCGTACATTGATATTCGCAACCGGCACAAGGGCTATGCGGTGTCGATCGTCAAGGCGGGAATGCGCGCGGTAGGCCGGCCGGCGGGCCCGGTGCGCACGCCGCTTACGGATCTCGACGCGAGTGAGATGGATGCGTTGAGCGCGCTGATCGCGGGGCGTTCTTGAACAAGCTGGATCAATCGATACTCGTCGAGAAATCGACGCACATACGCTACCTCATCGTTGCGATGCTGTTCATCGCAAGCTCCTTCAGCTACGGCGATCGCGTTGCGCTCTCGTTCGCAGGCACAGCGATGGAGAAGGAGTTGTCGCTCGATCCGGTAAAGCTTGGCTTTCTGCTCTCGGGCTTCAGTTGGGCGTACGTGCTTGGCCAGTTGCCCTCGGGAGGATTGCTGGACCGCTTTGGCTCAAAGCGCGTCTACGGCATCAGCATTGTCTGCTGGTCCTTGTGCGCGTTCCTCGTTGGATGTACGGGGCACCTGGCGGCGGCATGGGCTTTCAGCGTGATCTTCTTTCTTCGGCTGCTCTCCGGTCTCGCGCAGTCACCCGTCTTTCCTGGCAACGGACGCATTGTTGCCGCGTGGTTTCCCACAGCCGAACGCGGTGGAGCCTGTGCGATCTTCAATGCTTCCCAGTATTCTTCGCTGGTGATCTTCGGTCCGCTTTTTGCATGGCTCATCGGCCGCTATGGCTGGCGAAGCTGCTTCTGGTTCATGGGATTTTTCGGCATTGCGCTTGCGTTTGCCTGGTCGAAGACGGTCTACAACGTCAAGGACCATCCGCTGATCTCGCAGTCGGAGATCGAGTGCATCGAGCAAGGCGGTGGATTGGTGAACATCGACCGCGTCGCAGGAACGAAATCGCGCAGCAACCCGCTCACCTGGGCCGGCGTCGCGCAGTTGCTCGAACAGCGGATGCTGGTTGGAATCTACATAGGACAGTTCTGCATCACCACGCTGACGTATTTCTTTCTCACGTGGTTTCCCATCTATCTTGTGCAGGCGCGCCATATGTCGATCCTCAAGGGCGGACTCGCTGCGGCGTTGCCGGCGCTGTGCGGGTCCGTTGGAGGCGTGTTGGGGGGCATCTCCTCCGACGCGCTCGTTCGCCGAGGCCGTTCGCTCACCTTTGCAAGGAAGGCTCCGATCATCGCTGGGATGCTGCTTTCGGTGACGATGATCGCGTGTAACTACACCAACGTGCAGGCGCTGATGATGTTCCTGATGTCGCTGGCCTTCTTTGGGAAGGGCTTTGGCGCGCTGGGCTGGACGGTGATTGCCGATACGTCGCCGAAGGAGTTGATTGGACTGAATGGCGGCCTCTTCAACCTGTTCGGCAACATGGCGGGTATTACGACGCCGATCGTGATTGGATACCTGGTGAAAAAGACTGGCTCGTTCAACGATGCGCTGATCTTCGTCGGCGTAACCGCGCTGCTGGCGATCTTCAGCTATGTGGTGATTGTTGGCGAGATCAAGCGGCTGGACCTTCATCTCACATCGCCGGAAGCGGGCGCATGAGCGAGACTCGCAGGCAGTCCGCGCCGGCGCTGGAGACTCCCTACTCGCACGCGCAAACGCCTTTGGTCACGAGCATGCGGGTGATTCCCGTGGCTGGACACGACAGCATGCTGCTCAACCTGAGCGGCGCACATGGGCCGTTCTTCACGCGCAATGTCGTTCTGCTGACTGACAATGCAGGCCACACAGGTGTGGGCGAGGTTCCTGGCGGGGAGAAGATTCGGCGGGTTCTTGAAGAGTCGCGGTCGCTGGTAGTGGGGCAGCCGCTGGGTGCATATAACGCCGTCCTGAATTCCGTGCGGATGCGCTTCGCGGATTTCGACAAGGAGGGCCGTGGACTGCAGACGTTCGATCTGCGCACCACGGTGCATGCGGTGACTGCGATTGAGTCGGCACTGCTCGATCTGCTGGGCCAGTTTCTTGCGCTGCCGGTTGCGGCGCTTCTGGGCGAAGGGCAACAGCGTTCGAGCGTTGACGTTCTCGGCTACTTGTTTTTTGTTGGGGACAGGACGAAGACGGACCTGCCGTATCGCAGCGAGCCGGATGCAGGCGATGCGTGGTTGCGGCTGCGGCATGAGGAGGCGCTGACCACCGAGGCTGTGGTGCGACTGGCAGAGGCGGCGCATGCACGCTATGGGTTCAACGATTACAAGCTGAAAGGGGGCGTGCTGGCCGGAGCGCAGGAGATGGAGACGGTTGCGGCGCTGGCAGAGCGATTTCCGAGCGCGCGGATCACGCTCGACCCGAACGGAGCATGGTCGCTCGACGAGGCGGTGCGGCTCTGCACGGGCAAGCAGCATGTGCTGTCGTATGCGGAAGATCCGTGTGGGGCCGAGCAGGGATTTTCCGGCCGCGAGATCATGGCGGAGTTTCGGCGTGCCACCGGCTTGCCCACAGCGACGAATATGATTGCGACCGATTGGCGCGAACTGAAGCATGCTGTGCAACTGAATGCCATCGACATTCCACTTGCCGATCCGCACTTCTGGACGATGCAGGGTTCGGTGCGCGTGGCGCAGTTTTGCCGCGAGTGGGGCCTGACTTGGGGTTCGCATTCGAACAATCACTTTGACGTCTCGCTGGCGATGTTTACCCATGTGGCCGCGGCGGCGCCGGGCAAGATTACCGCGATCGATACACATTGGATCTGGCAGGATGGGCAGCGGCTTACCAAAGAGCCGCTGCAAATTGTTGAAGGCAAGATCGATGTGCCGGAGCGTGCGGGGCTTGGCGTGGAGATCGATATGGAGCAGATCGAGCGCGCGCATGCGCTCTACACTACGATGGGGTTGGGCGCGCGGGACGATGCGATGGCGATGCAGTTCCTGGCGCCGGGCTGGAAGTTCAACCCGAAGCGCCCCTGTCTGGTCTCGTAGTTTGTTCGTCGCGGTGCCACCGACGTACCATGGATTGAGTTGGGAATGAGGAGTACTGAGATGAAATTGACCGGTGAGATGTTGATTGGTGCGCGCGCGGTGCGTGGCACAGAGAGCGCGACGCGCGCGGTGAACCCCGCGACGGGTGCGGAGATGGAGCCGACATTTGGCGGAGGCTCTGTGGTGGAGGTGGATGCGGCCTGCACTCTGGCCGAGGCGGCGTTCAATGCGTACCGCGCCGTCAGCCTGGAGCGGCGCGCGGAGTTCCTCGAAGCCATTGCGCAGGGGATCATTGATCTTGGGGATGTTCTGGTGGAGCGGGTGATGAGTGAGTCCGGGCTTCCGCGTGGCCGCGTCGAAGGCGAGCGCGGGCGTACCGTGGGCCAGCTTCGGCTGTTCGCATCGCTGGCGCGCGAGGGCCGCTGGCTAAACGCAACGCTTGATCGAGCGCTGCCCGACCGCAAACCTTTACCCCGCGCCGATCTTCGCGCACAGAAGATTCCTGTGGGCCCGGTCGCAGTTTTCAGCGCGAGCAACTTTCCGCTCGCGTTTTCCGTTGCAGGCGGCGACACGGCCGCTGCGTTCGCCGCAGGCTGCCCGGTGGTTGCAAAGTCGCATTCGTCGCATCTTGGAACGTCCGAGTTGGTGGGCCGCGTGATTCAAAAGGTAGTGGCGGATTGCGGATTGCCTGAAGGTGTATTCTCGCTGCTGGTTGGTAGCGGAAGCACAGTTGGCGAGGCCCTGGTGCAGCATCCTGCGATTCAGGCAGTGGGCTTTACGGGATCGCGACGGGTCGGCCGTACTCTGGTCGCGCTGGCCGCGGGACGCGAGGTTCCTATTCCTGTTTATGCAGAGATGAGCAGCATCAATCCTGTATTCCTACTTCCTGGGGCCCTGGCGCAACGGGCTGAGGCGATTGCGCAGGGGCTCATCGATTCGGTCACGCTCGGCACGGGGCAGTTCTGCACCAAGCCGGGCATCGTAATGGGTATTGCGGGACCAGACTTTGATCGCTTCCGCGCGGCCGCGCAGGCTGCCGTTGAAGCGAAGGCCTCAACCACAATGCTCAACTCCGGCATTCACCGCGCTTATTGTCAGGGCGCGGCCGATTGGGGGAAGGATAGCGGAGTGCGCACGCTGTCTGCCGGCGGCGCGCCACCGAGTGGCTCCTATGCTGGCCAGCCCAAGCTTCTTGCCACGAGCGCGCAACATTTTCTCAAGTCTCCGAATCTGCTGGAGGAGGTATTCGGCCCGGCGGCGCTGCTCATCGAGTGCAGCGGCGTCGACGAACTCATCGCAGTCGCAAAGTATCTCAACGGCCAGTTGACGGCGACGCTCCATCTTGCAGAGCAGGATGTAGATCTCGCGCGCGTACTTGTGCCGCTACTCGAGCGCAAGGCTGGGCGCATCCTGGTCAATGGGTTTCCGACGGGCGTTGAAGTCTGCTATGCGATGGTGCATGGCGGCCCATCGCCCGCGACCTCCGACAACCGCGTCACCTCTGTCGGCGCGATGTCGATCGAGCGATTTCTTCGGCCGGTGTGCTATCAGGATTTCCCTGCTGCATTGTTACCGGAATCGTTACAGGATTCGAACCCGCTTCATCTCTGGCGATTGGTCGAGGGAAAGCTACAGCAGCGGTAGATCGTAACGAATTGCAGCAACAACACGAGGAACGTCGAATGCCTACCGAAACGAAGTTGCGTCCGCTGTATGTGCAGGTACATCCGCGGGACACCGTGGCGATCCTCGTCAATGAGGGCGGGCTTCCGGCGGGCACACAGTTCGATTCGGGGCTGACGCTGGTCGAAGATGTTCCCGAAGCGCACAAGGTTGCGCTGGTCGACATCGAGGCTGGAGCGCCCATCGTTCGCTATGGTTCGGTGATCGGATACGCGGAGCGCGCGATTGCGAAGGGTAGTTGGGTACATGAGGAGCGGATGCGTATGCCGGTCGCCCCGCCGCTCGATAATCTTCCGCTCGCGACCGCAGTGCCGGCGGCGATGGCCCCGCTTGAGGGCTACACTTTCGAAGGTTTTCTCAACGACGATGGGTCGGTCGGGACAAAGAATATTCTCGGCATCACGACCACGGTGCAGTGCGTAGCCGCTACGGTGGACTATGCCGTCAAGCGCATCAAGGCGGAGATTTTGCCGCGCTATCCCAACGTTGACGATGTGATCGCGTTGACTCATAACTATGGATGCGGTGTCGCGATCGATGCACCCGACTCTGAGATTCCTATTCGGACGCTGCGCAATCTGAGCCTCAATCCGAATCTGGGCGGCGCTCCGATGGTGGTCAGCCTGGGGTGCGAAAAGTTGCAACCGGTGCGGTTGCTGCCTTCCAGTACATTGCCGATTCTCGCTGCGGCTCCGTATGTCGTTCGAATGCAGGATGAGCAACATCACAGCTTCGGCGAAATTGTGGCTGCCATTATGGAATTGGCGGAGAAGCGTCTGGCGCAGCTCAACGCGAGACAACGAGTGACGCGGCCTGCATCCGATCTCGTGGTCGGCCTGCAGTGCGGCGGCAGTGATGCCTTCTCCGGGGTTACGGCGAATCCCGCGGTTGGCTATGCGTCGGACCTGCTGGTTCGCACCGGCGCCACTGTGATGTTCTCTGAAGTTACGGAGGTGCGCGACGCGATCCATCTGCTGACCGCGCGGGCGGCAGACGAGGAGGTAGCTCGCGACCTCATCCGCGAGATGGCCTGGTACGACGCCTATCTCGATCGCGGAGGAGTGGACCGCAGCGCCAATCCCAGTCCCGGCAACAAGCGGGGAGGCTTGACCAACATTGTGGAGAAGGCGCTCGGTTCAGTGGCCAAGGCGGGTACAAGCGCTATTGCGGGCGTCTTCGGCCCCGGGGAGCGCGTGACGACGAAGGGGTTGATCTTTGCTGCGACTCCGGCCAGCGATTTTATCTGCGGGACTCTGCAACTGGCCGCGTCGATGAACATGCACATCTTCACGACGGGGCGTGGCACACCCTATGGGCTGGCGATGGTCCCAGTAATCAAGGTGGCGTCGCGCTCTTCGCTTGCGGAGCGATGGGTCGATCTGATCGACCTCGACGCAGGCACGATCGCCACTGGCGAGGCTACGATTGAGCAGGTTGGCACGCAACTCTTCCAGATGGTGCTTGACGTTGCCAGCGGCCGCAAGCAGACATGGACGGATCGCTGGGGTCTGTACAACGAGCTTGCACTCTTCAATCCGTCGCCGGTTACTTAGCCCTCAGATCTAAGTCGAGTACTTGATCAATTGCATGAAGCCGAAGTCCATGTGTAACTGCATATGACAATGCAGCAACGTATCGCCTGGATTGTCCGCTACGAAATCGACGGCAACGGTGTCCAGCGGCATTACGTTGACGACGTCTTTCTTGAGACCGCTGATAGACTTGTCGCCGATCGCGGTTACTTCAAAAGTGTGCCTGTGCAGATGCATGGGATGCTGGTCGCCGGAAACATTCTGGAAGACGAGCCGGTACCGCTTTCCTCGCTGCACCTTCAGAGGCTCAATGTCGGGCCACGATGTGCCATTGATTGCCCAGGTGTCGAACTTAGAGCCCTTCTGTAGATCGAGATCGATGAGGGCAAGGTTAATGGTTTCGTCAGGAGTTGGCGCCGGCGAGCTATTGGCGAACTGGGTGTAGTCCCAGGTGGCGCTCTGCGGGTCTTTCCAAACCGGAGGGCCGGTCTTGCCTGCGTACTCCACTACGATGCCGAGGCCCATCTGGCGGCTCTTCTCCAGGGTTGAGCCGAGTACCCAGACGCCTGGAGATTTCATCTCGACGATTGCGTCCACGCGCTCCGCGACCGCGATTGAGACGACCTCGACCTCCTTTGGATTAGGGACTGGGTTGCCATCCATCGCGATGATCTTGAAGGTATGGCCGGGCAGCGCAAGGACTACATTTTCGGTTGCGCTGGCATTCAGGAGGCGCATGAGGACCTTCTGGCCCTGCTTCACGCGAAGCGGTTCGCCGGCGCCCAGCCGATGTTGATTGATGGTTGCGTATTTGTAACCAACGTCGGAGCCGGACGTCTGCGGATGATTCGCCGATTGGGCTTGCATGGTTTCGACCATGGGAACGAAGGACGGCTCCCAATGATGGATGGCCAGGAAGACCTCCTGATCGTAGTGGTTGGGATCGCTCGCGCCTTCGACTAGTAGGAAACCGAATTGGCCGGTGTACGTCCCCACGGCGAGGTTCGCGCCGGCGGTGGTATGTGTGTGGTACCACCGCGAGCCCGCTGGATTTGGCGTGAGGCTGTAGCGCAGATGTCCTCCCGCAGGAATCATCGGCGAGCCTTCTTCCATGGCGCCGTCGTTCAGCGAGTCGGTTGTAAGGCCGTGCCAGTGCACGATCTCGGCGCTCTCAGTTGCGTTGGTAACGTCGATAGTGACCGGTACGCCCTGGCGGAGGCGCAGCAGGGGACCGGGGACCTGGCCGTTGTAGGCGATGGTCTTGATGTTGACGCCGGGAGATATCTCGATGGTGCAGGGTTTTATGGTCAGGGAATGGTTGGCGGCGGTCAGAGGCGATTTGGAACTAGCAGATCTTGCGGAAGTTTGCTGCGCATGGAGAAGGCTGGACGACGCCGGCAGCAACGAGTTTAGAAGCGGATGCGCTACGACTCCGCTGGCGGACAGAAGAAACGATCTACGATACATGAGCCCTCTCACGTACCCGATAATAGGAACCCTAAAGTCAATCCGCAACTTGTTTGACATTTGAAACTCGCGGCGTGTATCAAAGTACGCGACCCACGCGAGGTAAATTATGGCACTTTACGCGTCCGAAATAGACCGCAGGGCCCTACTGAAGACGCTCGGATCCGTTGCGGTTGGAGCGGCATTCTCGAGGTTCAGCGCGGCCGCAAGTCCTAAGGATAGTACAGCGAAGCGCTTTAGCGGGCTCTTTCCCATCGCTTCCACTCCGTTCACGCAGGACAACAAGCTGGATTTTGACTGTCTGAACAATGAAGTGAAGTTCTGCAATCGCGGCGGCGTTCCGGGATTGATCTGGCCGCAGATTGCGAGTGGATGGTCGACCTTGTCGTCCAGCGAGCGCTTTGCCGGGGCGGAGTCCATGCTCGCTGCCGGTAAAGGCGGCAAGACCGCGATTGTGATTGGCGTGCAGACTCAGGGCAAGGATCTGCCGGGCGCGCTTGCGTATGCCAAGCACGCTGCAAAGAATGGCGCGGACGCTATTTGCTCGCTGCCTCCCGACGGCGACAACGCGGCCGTGCTGGAGTATTACAAGGCCATCGGGAGCGCAACGGACCTTCCGCTCTTTGTGCAGACCATCGGCGATATGCCCGTGGACATGATTGTCGAGATGTTCCGGTCGATCCCGACGGTGCGCGTGGTTAAGGACGAGGCTGGCGATCCTCTTGCGCGTGTGGGTGAGCTTCGAGCCAAGACGGACGGCAAGCTTGCGATCTTTGCCGGCAAAGGCGTTCGTCAGTTGATGGACGAGATGCGGCTTGGTTTTACGGGGTTCTGCCCGACGGTAGGAATGGCGGACCTGTTTCAGCAATCGTGGGAGTTGTACGAGGCAGGGAAGCTACGCGAGTCGTTCGACATGTTTGGCAGGATTCAGGCCTTCTCGACGATCGTCAATGCTGACCGATATGTGATGGTGGCGCGCGGGATATTCAAAGAGGACACCAAATCGCGCCCCACGCCCGGCATGGGGAATTCGGCGGGATCGCAGGCGTCACTTACCGAAGCCGACAAGAAAGCTGTCCGTGACGCGCTCAATACCTATCTGAAACCTTACCTGCGCGGCTGAAGTTACGCGATGCTTCCTATTGCCAGAGTCAAAGGATGAGTTCCAAACAGGATCTTCAACTCCGCGTGTTTCCTTTCAAGAAGCAACTTCCGCCTATGCGATTTTTCCAGGCCTTGCGCCGGATGTGGACACACTCGTGGCGCATGCTGCCGCTTATTCAGAGGCTTAGTTTGCCGCGTCTTCTTGTGATTTGCGTTCTGATGAGCTTGCCTGCGAGCGCGGCCTGGGCGCAGGGCATGAACAATCCGCCGCCGCAGCAGGGTATGCAGGCCCAGGAAGCTCCGCCGCTATTCAAGCGAACCTGCTCGCTGTGCCATGGCTCCGATGCGCGAGGCACGGATCGCGCGCCGACCATGGTGAATTCTCCTCAACTTCACGGACTGTCGGATAGCGAGATCGCGACCATCATTCAAAAGGGCAAGGGTAGGATGCCTGCCTTTCCTTTGCCACCATCCGATATTGAGCAGTTAGTGCGGTATATCCGGTCCATCAATACGACGGCCTCGAGTGCGGCAGTTGCGGGTGACCCGAAGGCCGGAGAAAGTGTCTTTTTTGGAAGTGGGCAATGTTCGTCCTGCCATGTTGTGCGCGGGCGTGGGATCTCGAATGGGCCGGATCTTTCGAACATCGCGAACAAGATGCGACTGGCCGACATGCAGCAGGTGCTGGTCAATCCGAGCGCAAGCATGACTGCTGGTTACACGATGGCATCGGTCGTCCTGAATGATGGAACGGCGTTGCGCGGTTTCCTGCGTGCCCAGGGCAGTCACGATTTAGTGCTGCAGACGAAGGATGGCAAGTTGCATCCGCTGCTGGATAGCGAGTACCGAACGATCACGCCCGATCCACATTCCGCCATGCCCGCGTTTCAGGGAACGGCAGATCAGCAGCGCGATCTGCTTGCGTATCTGGCCACGTTGAATGGAGTGGGAGTGGGACCGCTCAAGCAGGCTCAAGCTCCCATTGCGCAAGCTGAGATCGCAGCGGTGGAACATCCGGCAAAAGGGAATTGGCCGAACTACAACGGCACTCTGGATGGGAACCGAAATAGTTCTCTTGACCAGATCAATGCGAAGAACGTTGCAAGACTTCAATTGCAATGGACGTACCCGATCAATTTTGTTGGCCTGGAGACGACGCCCGTTGTTGTTGATGGAGTGATGTATGTAACCGGGAACAACCAGGTGTACGCGCTCAGCGGTTCGAGCGGGCGCGAGGTCTGGCGATACGAACGTCCCAAGAGCGCGGGGTCAACCATCTCGGGAGATGCGGCGATCGGCGTCAATCGCGGTGTGGCTGTGCTGGGCGATCGAGTCTTCTATCTCACCGACAATGCGCACCTGCTTGCGCTGGATCGTTTGACCGGCGCTCTGCTGTGGGATGTGGATACGCCTGAGGGAGCAGCAGGGCAATTCGGTGGGACGGCCGCTCCGCTGGTGGTGGGCGACCTTGTCGTTACTGGGGTGAGTGGTGGTGACAATGGAATTCGCGGCTTCGTCGCTGCGTACAAGGCGACGACCGGGGAACTCGCCTGGAAGTTCATGACGATTCCCAAGCCTGGCGACACGGGGCCGGTTGCGGATACGTGGAAAGGGTCGGCGCTTGCGCTCGGCGGTGGAGCGACCTGGACCACGGGCAGTGCCGATGCGGACGGGAATGTTGTCTACTGGCCCGTGGGCAATCCACATCCCGACACCGATGGCGATGAGCGCGCCGGCGCCAATCTTTACACCAACAGCGATCTCGCCATCGATGCGAAGACAGGCAAGCTGCTGTGGCACTTTCAATTTACCCCGCATGACCTGCATGACTGGGACGCGAATGAGCCAATCGTCCTGGTCGACACCAACTGGAGGGGGCAGGATCGCAAGCTGTTGTTGCATGCCAATCGCAATGGCTTTCTGTATGTGCTCGACCGCACCACCGGCAAGCCGCTGATGGCAAGCAAGATGGTCGACACGCTGAACTGGGCTAGCGGCATCAATGAAAAGGACTGGACTCCCAATCTGCTTCCGGCCAACGAGACAACGCTGCAGGGCGTGGTGACGTGTCCTGCGGTTCGTGGAGCAACCAACTGGTACTCGACGGCCTATAGCCCGGCCACGCATCTCTACTACGTGATGACGGTCGAGGATTGCACCGTCTATCGCAAGGCAGACGATGGCGGGTATGGCAGATATATGGATCCTGCGCACCCTGCACAAAAAATTCTTCGCGCGTTCAATATCGAAACCGGTAAAGTGATCTGGCAGATTAGCCTGCCTGGGCCGGTGCAATCAAACTATTCGGGTGTCTTATCGACTGCGGGCGGTCTGGTCTTCTTCGGAGAAAGCAGCGGAGGCTTTGCCGCTGTCGATGCTGCCACGGGCAAATATCTATGGCACTTCGAGACCAACCATGCGATGAAAGCTTCGCCGATGACCTACGAAGTAAATGGCAGACAGTATGTCGCAATCGCGTCAGGGGCAAACATCCTGTCGTTCGCTCTACCGGAAGGTCAGTAATATCTGTTGGGTCATGCGGGAACGAAGGTCGGAGGGAACATTACCGTGAAACAGAATCTATCGCGCCGCACTTTTCTTAGTAGTTCCGCTGGATTTACCGCAGCCGGCTTAGGTGCTATTGCCAACCCGATTGCAGCCGCCGCGCAGTCCGTAGGAGTCAAGCCCGTTGACCTTCCCGATCTGACGATCAAAGAGGTCAAGGTCTACGTTACGGACATCAGCAAAATACATAAGCTGAATAGTCCGGAGACTGGCGAGTTACTCTCCGTTGTTACGAGCAGCGGTATTGAGGGTAACTACACCATTGGCGATCGCAATGCTACTCCGGGGTGGCTCGAGTGGGCTAAGTCGGCGTTGGTTGGCAAGAACATCATGGACCTTCTGCCGACACTTACTTCGACGACCGGGATGAAAGGCCCTGGGGGCTTTGATGGCGCACCGATGAGACGCGCGGGAGGTGGCGGAGGTGCAGGAGCGTTCGTAGCGCCGGGATTTGGTGCCGGGTCTTCGGGTGTGGGGACACACTCCGCGTTCGAAGGGCCGGCGCTGCAAGGATCGGGGCTATCAACTCGTGGTGGCGGCACATGGCCGAACTACTACACTGCCGCCGCCGACGTCTGCATGTGGGACATCCTTGGCAAGGCGGTGAACAGGCCGATCTACAAGATCCTGTCGGGCGGCATGCCGACGAAGGATCGCCTGATGGCCTATGCCAGTTCGCAACATCTGCCTACCGTTGAGGACTATGTACCCGATGCGTTGAAGGCGAAGAGCCTTGGCTACAAGGGTTACAAGATCCATCCCGGCGGAGGTCAGCATGCAACCGGCCCGGCGATTCCGACTTACATCGGACACATGGAAGAGATTCGCGAGGTGCGCAAGGCAGTGGGCGATGAGTTTGTGCTGATGCACGATCCTGTTCAGCGATACAACCGTTCGGAGGCCATGACGGTTGGACGGCTGCTGGATGAGCTGAACTACGCGTGGTTTGAAGACCCGATTCGTACGACAGACCAGGAAGGACTGATCGAGCTATGTGCGGCGTTGAATCTGCCGATCCATGTCGGCGAATTTATTTACTCAATCGCGGATTTTGCGGAGTACATCAAGCGCGATGCTCTGGATGTTGTTCGTTTGATCGCAGACAATGTTGGCGGAATCTCCGGAGCGATGCGCGTAGGCCTGCTGGCCGATGCACATGGATTGGAATGCACTCCGCATAACTGGGGGAACGTCCCGGATATGGCGCTGCACTTCCACGTGGAGCTTGCGCTTCCGAACTCCTGGTGGTTCGAGATGCCGTTCCCTGCCGAATATGCGGACCGGCCGGAGTACAAAGATAAGTTCCGCATCAATGAAGACGGATACATCCTGGCACCGACGGCTCCCGGGCTCGGCTATCCGATTGATCGCGATGCATTGGACAAGATGACCAAGCGAATTGACCGCTGATCGTTGTTGCGGTTGAGCGAAGGAAGATGAGGCGCCTCGATGTTTCGATACCGATTGCTTCTGTGCGCCCTGCTATTAATGTTTTTTCCGGCAAGTGCGCTGGAAAGGCCTGAGATAACGTTCAAGATATTTCAGTTTCCTCCGAACATGATTCCGCGAATCGATGGGAACGACGATGACTGGGCCATGGTGCCGGATAGTTACGCGATTGGCATGGACCAGCTTGAGGACACGGAGGCGCCGGGAGGACACGGCACGGATCGCGATCCGAAGGATCTCGATGTCAAAGTAAAAGTGGGCTGGGTAAAAGGATTGAACCGGCTGTATTTTCTTTACGAGGCGTACGACAATTACTGGGACTTCTCACGGCCTGATCTGCACAATGACATTCTTGAAGTGGTCGTTGATGGCGATCTTTCCGGAGGGCCGCTGATTGATATGTATCACCGCGATGTGTGGACGCCCGCAGCGGTTGGGCAGATGTCAGCCCTCGATCCTCGAATCAGCAGCTCGGATGCATATTTTGCTCAGCAGGGAGCGCATGCGCAGAACTACCATATCTTCACGCCAGCAGAGGGAAAAGACTGGACGATGGACTGGGGATGCGCGCAGTACACGAAGGAACTTCCCTATGCGAATCATGCGATCAACTACAACTTCAGGCCGGGCCAGCCAGGCAAGCTAGTGCTGGAGTTCTGGATCACGCCCTTTGATTACGCCGGATGCGAAGGGCCCGAACGAGCTGTCGAGAGTGTGCTTACGGAGAACAAACTGATAGGACTCTCGTGGGCAGTTATCGACTATGACGATGTGAACTCGAACAAGCGAAAGTTCTGGAACTTATCCCACAAGCAAACTTTCTTTGGCAACGCATCCGACCTGGTGGGATTTCGTTTGATGCCGCTCGAGCCGCAGTTCCGCAAGGCCATCGATGCACAGTGGTCCTTCAAGGTGGTCGACATGGATCAGAGGATCGTCGCGTTCAAGGATCGTTCGCAGGGGGAAGTAACTTCGTGGAAGTGGGACTTTGGCGACGGAACAACATCGAACGAACAGAGCCCTACACATCAGTACAAAGACAAGCCGGGCAGGGAAGGAATTTACACCGTGATTCTAACCATCACCGGGCCGGGAGGGATCTCGCGCATGGCAAAGGTGTGGGATGTCCATGTGAGAGGATGAGTCCATCGGAGCCTGATGCTAACCAAGAATAAGGGATGGGGAACAGGCATACCTGTACGCTACCTGCTGGTGGTTTGGCTGGGTGTGCTGAGTGCGGTGGCTTATCTGGACCGCACGAATATCTCGGTTGCCGGAATCCAGATTGGCCGTGAATTTGCAATTAGCAACACCCGGCTGGGCTGGGTCTTCAGCGCGTTTCTGATCGGCTATGCAAGTTTTCAGATTCCGGCTGGCCTGCTGGCAAGACGGCTTGGCCCGCGCCGCGTTCTCACCGTGGGAGGTGTGTGGTGGGGATTCTTTACCGCGCTGACTGCGCTGGTTCCTCCACACGTTGGCGGAGCGGTTCTCATCCTCATCCTGGTGCGCTTTGCCCTGGGTGCGGGAGAGGCCACGATGTATCCGGCCACAAGCCAGTTCGTCGAGCGCTGGTTTCCGGTGAAGGAGCGCGGCAAAGCCAATGGCATTATCTTCGCTGGCGTAGGTCTCGGCTCTGGCCTGACTCCGCTGCTCGTGAGTGCGATTATTCTGCACTATGGATGGCGAGCATCCTTCTGGTTCAGCGCGTGTGTCGGCATAGTGACGGGGCTGGTGTGGTACTTTGCGGCGCGTGACACGCCCGAGCAGCACGCGTGGGTGAGGGATGCAGAGCGAACGCTCATTGTCAGCGAACGATGCGTGGCCGCCCAAGCTGTGAGGGAGGGCGATCCCGCACTCTACGGCAAGCGCAGGATTCCATGGGCGCGAATCTTCCGCAGCAAATCCATTCTCGCTTTAACGGTGAGCTACTTCTCGTTTGGCTATGTCGCGTGGATGTTCTTCGCCTGGATGTATATCTATCTCGCGCAGGTGCGCGGACTCAATCTCAAGGCGAGTGCAATGTACACCAGTATTCCCTTCGTCGCGATGACGATCGGCTGTTTGCTGGGGGGCATCGTGAGCGATTGGATCGCGGTCCGGTTCGGCCTGCGCACGGGACGCTGTCTGCTGCCAGGAGTTGCTCTGGCGCTTACTGCCGTACTTCTTCTACTGGGTTCCAGGGCGCACCACGCGCAGACCGCGGCCCTGGTTCTCGCGTGCGGAGCAGGTGTGCTGTATCTGGCTCAGAGCGCCTTCTGGGCGGTCTCGGCTGATATCGCGGGTGAGTTTACCGGCATTGTCTCCGGCATGATGAACATGGGCGGCCAGATCGGCGGGGCATGCACGGCGTCGCTCACTCCGCTGATAGCCGCTCACTTCGGCTGGGGAATATCGTTTGTGACTGCGGCGGCCCTGGTGGTCATTGGCGCGCTCGCATGGATTGTGATTGACCCCACTCAACAACTCCTTCTTCTGTCGTCCGACACGAAGGACAGCTAAAGGAATGCGTCACGACTCTTCGTTTTGCTGCTTCGCCGCGATCTGTTCCAACTGCCGTCGCCAGTCCAGTTCCTCGACAAACCCACGGCTGGACCGCCATTCTTCCTGGACTTTCACGAACAGTTCAAGAAAGACGCGTGTCCCCAGCAGGCTCTCTATGTCCTTGCGCGCAGATGTTCCTATCTGCTTCAGCATCGCGCCCTGCTTGCCGATCAGGATCGCCTTCTGGCCCGTCCGTTCGCAGTAGATGGCGGCCGCGATCTTGGTCAGTGGCAGCCTCCCATCCTTCATCTTCTTCAAGGAAGCCGGCTCTTCGAATCGCTCGATCACCACGGCCGTCGCATACGGAACCTCCTCGCCGGTCAGCATCAGGATCTTCTCGCGAATCAGCTCGGCCACGAGAAACCGTTCCGGCTGGTCCGTCACCTGGTCGCGGGGGAAGTACCTCTGGCCCTCGGGCAGGATCGCGACGACCTTGTCGAGAAGCAACTGCAGGCCTTCTTTCTTGCGCGCAGAGATCGGCACTACGTCAGCAAATGTATGCTGTGCGCTCCAGTGCGCAATCAGCGGCAGCAGTTCGGCTTTGCGCACCGCGTCGATCTTGTTCAGCACCAGGATTACGGGGCAGTCGAGACGCTTCACCAGCGAGAGCGCGAAATCGTCCTCCGCCGCGCTCATCGCCATGCGTCCTGTAGCCTTGACCTTCTCGCCCGGCACCTCTGCCTTCGCCAGCCGGTGGGTCACGTCGACGATAAACAGCACGGCGTCGCGCGACTCCAGAGCATCCTGCACCTCCTGCATCATGCGCCGATCGAGCTGTGTCTCCGGCTTGTGCACGCCGGGCGTGTCCACCAGCACTACCTGCGCCGCCGGATGCCCCGGCTCGCCCTTGGCCTTCTTCTTCAGCGGAACTTCGAGCACGCCGTGAATGCGCGTCCGGGTGGTTTGCGGCTTGTGCGTCACAATCGCGAGCTTCTGTCCGAGGAGCGCATTCAGCAGTGTGGACTTACCCGCGTTGGGCCGGCCAATGATCGATACGAATCCTGAGCGAAATGCCATCCCCCATTATCTCCCGCCAGGCTCGCCGACGGATGGAGGGCGTACTGGTGCGGCGAAGAGCGCGCCCGCCCAGACGAAGAGCACGGGGAAGAACTCGAGTGTGTAGCGGGGTTCCGAGTTGTCCAGCGTGAGCAGCAGGACTGACCGCAGAATGAGAGTGGCGGCCATGACAATGGCGAGCTCTCGGAACGCACGCCGGCTGGACCCGGACGGATTGGGCGAGAGCCACGCACGGCGCTTCCAGAGGTAAAAGCCGGTGAGGCCCAGAGCGATGTAGGCGAGATTGAGCGCCGCGTAGGCAGCGACGAAGGCTGTTTTCGCGCGGTGCTGAGCCCACCTCCACCAGTCGAGCGGGATGGGCATCATCTCGGTTCGCGGGCGCAGCGTCATGTCGAGCAGACGGGCGACCGGCAGGCCGACGTAGTAGAGGATGGGGTGGGCGTGGATGCGCTCGGCGGCAAGCGCGGCGAAACGGGCATCGATGTCCGGGGTGCCGGTGGTGGTGGCGTTGTAGTCGTCGAGCAGTTGGGCGGTGCGATTGCGCAGGTCGTTGGAATTGGAATTGGAATTGGAATTGGAATCAGAATCGGAGTGCGATTGTGATCCGGCGTCGAAGGCTCGTGGCGGCAGGTCGCCGAACGCGATGTGGTCGCCGTTGTATTTCCAGTAGACCTGCTCCGTGGAGGCGAATTCGATGGCCCAGGTGCGGTACCAGCGGCCGAATCCCACTGGCGGCAGCTCACCGGGATCGTTCGCGTACTTCGGGACGAGCGGCTGGAAGACGTGAAAGGTGTTCCAGTTGCGAATCGTCCACGGAACCAGCGGCAGTACGACACAGAGCGCCGCTACCACCACGGGCAACGCCGACTTCAGCAGGCGGTTTCGCGGCTCGCGCGTGGTGAGCGAACTCCATAGCATCGCCGGCAGGATCGCCGCGGCGAGCAGGCCCTGCTCCGGGCGCAGCAGGACGGACCATGCAACCGCAGCCGCAACGACCCACAGCCAGCGATTGTAGCCAGCCCCCGCTTCCTGCCAGCGCGCAAAGCCGTAGAACGACAACGCGATCGAGGTGAGCACGAGGGTCTCGGTAAGTGGCGCGGCAACGTAGCTAGCGGTGAAGGGACACAGGGCCGCAAACCACAGCACAACGAGTGCTGCGCGTCTGCCGAAGAGGCGTCCGGCGAGACCGCTGGCCAGCCAGCAGGTCGCGAGATCGGCCGCGACCTGGACATACAGCACGGCGCGGTAATGTTCCATGCCGAAGAGGCGGAAGCAAGCGGCGAGAAAGATGGGATAGCCGGGCAGCCGGATGAGGGTGGGGTCAATGGAATCAGGTGTGTCGCCACTTTGCGTGAAGCCGTAGACCCCATGCTGAAGCCAGTTCTTGGCGATGCCTCCGTATATCAAGCTGTCGCCGTCGATCACCGACATGTGGACGACAAACCAAAGGCGCAGAATCAGGCCGGCCACCAGCGCCGCGCTCGCCCAAAGCCAGAACGTCCGTCTCTCCCTATTCATCTAGCAAGCATCATACTGGGTAAGCCGTTGCGCGCCGGTTCGCTCGTTGACTATGTTGGGACGGCTGCATACGATTGCGCAGGGGCGGCTTTGCGGCTACTTCAAACTTGCGCCTGAGAGCGCGACCTCCTAACCTTAACCCTAGCGGTGACGTGGCGCACATCACCCGGCGTCCGGGCGATAGGTTCGCGGCCAAGCGCATGCTATTCAGCAACTTAAGTTGAGCACTGGCAATCAAGGGAACATGACCAAGCAAGTCTTCTTCGATCCTCAACGAAAGCGCTGGAAACGGTTACGGCGAATCTTCGACATCGTCGCCGTGGTCAGCGTTGTGGTGTTGGTCCTCTTCGTGATCGGCCTGGTGCGGATGACGCCGCTGCCAGAGCTGCTGCTGGCGACGCCGAAGCGCAATTTCAGCGCGCTGCAACTCGAAGCGGCTCCGGCGAGGGGGGGGCAGAAGCCGCGTCGCTCCGCGCATCGAAAGACCGACCTCAAGCCTTCGGAGATCACTCTGAACTCGGGGGAAGGCCTGCGCGCCGCGTACTACGTTGAGGACGACCCGGCAAGCTACTCGTCGCTGAAGCAGCACATCCACCAGATCGATCTGCTCTTCCCCGATTGGATCCACGTATTGACGCCCGACGGCGCATTGACCTCGTTCAGTATGGACAATCGCCGCTTCGATGTCGTGGATGCAACGGGTGTTCACGGTGTCGATCACGAGCAAAGGGTTGCCCGTACCATAGCGGCGGCTGGCAATGACACGTCACCTGCTGAGGTCTTTCCGCTGGTCAGCAACTACGATCCGACCAAGCAGATGTATTCCCCGTCCATCGGCGACTTCCTCTCGAACGGCACCTCGCGCGCCAATTTTATCCATCAGGTTGACCAGTTTCTCGCTGCCAACCCAAGCTACCACGGCTTGGTGATCAACTTTCAGGAGATACCCGGTGAGGCGCAAACAGGCTACATGGCGCTGCTCGCCGCACTGTACCAGGACTTTCAAGAGCGCAAGCTCAAGCTGTATGTGAACACGCCGGTGGGGAACGATGATCTCGATCTGAAGTACATGGCGGACCACTCGGACGGCCTTCTGCTGATGAACTATGAGCAGCATCTGATCGGAACCGACCCAGGTCCGATCGCGGCCCAGGACTGGTTCGTCGACAACCTGAAGACCGCGCTCAAAGTAGTGCCGAAGGAGAAGATCATCTGCTCTCTGGGCAGCTACGGGTACGACTGGACAATGTCGCTGCCGCCTGCGGAACCAAAACATAGAGGTAAACCGGCGAAGCCGTTTGTGCCAAAGGTGCTAAATACGGAGGAGATGTCGACCCAGGACGCTTGGCAGGCCGCGGAGGATGCGGACGCTCAGATTGAGCTCGATCCCGACTCGCTCAACGCCCACTTCGCCTATGACGACGACGGCGCACAGCCGGTCGTCCGGCACCAGGTGTGGTTCCTCGATGCGGTCACGGTTCTAAACGAGATGCGCGCGGCGCGGGCGCTGGGGATTCAGACCATCGCACTTTGGCGGCTGGGTTCCGAAGATAACTCCTTGTGGAAGATCTGGGACACGCCAATCCATGCCGAACCGGTAAAGGACCTCGCACAGGTCGAACCCGGCTACGATGTCCACACCGAGGGAGATGGCGACATCCTGCGCATCACCAGTAAGATGCAGACTGGCAAGCGCGTTGTCACCATGGAGGATGACGATTCGGTGCTTGCCGGGTATCGCTCCATCACCGCGGAGACGATGAGCTCCTACCCGCTCTCCTACACGGTGGAGCAGACCGGCTATCACGCGAATGAAGTAGCCCTCAGCTTCGACGACGGACCGGACCCCGTTTGGACTCCGAAGATTCTCAAGATTCTGAAACAGTACAACGTGGTTGGGACCTTTTTCATGATCGGCGCCGAGGCGCAGAACAACGTCGGCGTGATGCAGCAGGTGTACCGCGAAGGCCATGAGATAGGGAATCACACCTGGTTCCATCCGGACATCAGTGAAATCTCAACTGGCAGCGTGGACCTGGAACTGAACCTGACGGAACGGCTTTTCGCCTCTGAACTTGGCGTGCAGCCGCTTTATTTCCGGCCTCCCTACTCGATCGATCAGGAGCCGGATACTAACGACCAGGCGGCGCCGGCGGAGCGCATTCAAAACCTCGGCTATGTGATTGTTGGCGACAAGATCGATACCGACGATTGGGACGAGCATCCGCGCAAGAACCCGCAGGAGATCACCGACAGCGTCTTCCAACAGATTAACGACATGCAGACGCGCTCATGGATGCGAGGTTCCATCATTCTGCTGCACGATGGCGGGGGTGATCGCCAGGCGACCGTGGACGCGCTTCCCGTGCTAATCCAGAGTCTGCGCGATCGCGGATACAAGATCGTTCCGGTTTCGGAGTTGATGGGAAAGACCCGTGCCGAGGTGATGCCTCCGCTGAACTCACATCAACTGTGGGAGGCGCGCGTCGATTCCATCGCCTTCTTCGTGTGGGCTTTCTTCAACCACTTCGTCATCGCGGTCTTCTTCGTGGGCGACATTCTGATGAGCGCGCGGCTGATCATCATTGGAGTCTTCGCCGTCATCGACCGTTTCCGGAAGCGGAAGAACTTTGCCGGCCCGGACTATGCGCCGCGGGTCGCGGTACTGATCCCCGCATACAACGAAGAGAAGGTAATCGTGCGGACCATTCGCTCGGTGATGATGTCGAACTACAAGAATATTCGCGTCATCGTGATCGACGACGGCTCGAAGGACAATACCTACCACGCTGCCATCGACGCCTACCCGGCGGACATCGCGTCGGGCCGGCTGACGGTGCTCACCAAGCCAAACGGCGGCAAGGCGGACGCGCTGAACTTCGCGCTGGAGAAGACCAATGAGGAGATCTACATCGGCATCGACGCCGACGGCGTGATCGCACGCGACGCCATTACCAATTTGGTGTGCCACTTTGCCAACCCGAAGATCGGCGCGGTGGCGGGCAACGCCAAGGTGGGCAATCGCGTGAACCTATGGACGCGCTGGCAGGCGCTGGAGTACATCACCAGCCAGAACTTCGAACGGCGCGCGCTGGATCTGTTCGACGTGGTGATGGTGGTTCCCGGAGCGATTGGCGCGTGGCGCACGGCGGCGGTGAAGAACGGCGGCGGATACCACACCAACACGGTTGCCGAAGACGCGGACCTGACGATGAACCTGCTGGAACAGGGCTACGAGGTGATCTACGAGGACCAGGCGCTGGCCTTCACCGAGGCCCCGGTCGACATGAACGGGCTGATGCGGCAACGCTTCCGCTGGTCGTTCGGCATCCTGCAGGCGATCTTCAAACATCGCGGCGCAATCGCGAAGCGCCGGGCGATGGGACTGTTTGCGCTGCCCAACACGCTGATCTTCCAAATTCTGATTCCCCTGGTCTCGCCGCTGATCGACCTGATGTTTGTCGCAGGCGTGGTTAATTATTTTTACGACAAACACTTCCATCCCGAGGCGGCCTCGTCGGCGAGTTTAGAGAAGCTGCTGGCTTTCTTTCTGGCGTTCCTCATCATCGACTTCGTGACCTCCGCGCTGGCTTTTTCGCTGGAACGAAAGCATCCGGCGAGCAAGGGCGACGCGTGGCTGCTGTTCCACATCTGGATACAGCGCTTCACCTATCGCCAGGTGTTCTCGATCGTGCTGTTCAAGACGATGAAACGCGCCATCGACGGCAAGCCGTTCAACTGGGACAAACTGGACCGAACCGCGACCATGTCGAAGAAGACGGAAGAGCTCACCGTCAGATGAGCCGGTGAGTTTTGGTCAGGATTGGGATGGCGCTTTAGCCGGGGCGCCGTGCGTGAGATGGCGCAGCAGAAATTCCTGGAACAGCGTCCCGAACGCGCCTTCAGCGACGCCGAGCAGCGTGTTGTCCACGGTGACCTGTACGCTGTGACGATCGCTGCTCGGATAGTAGAGGGTCGAGATGCCGGCCGCGCCGAGATTCCCGAGAACGTTGGAGTAGTTGGGCTGCCAGTGACCGTTGTCGCCCTTGCAGACCGCAACCGCCGAGACGGCGTACAGCGCGCGGACGATGATGTGGCCGTGCCCCCGGTAGAAGTAGCGCGGGTCCTGATGCAGCAGCGATGGCAGCAGGGCGGCGCCAAGCAGAGTCGAACTGAGGCGGTCGCCGTAGGTGGCTCCGTACCGCTTCGCATAACCGGAAAACTCCTGGCCGTAGCCGGAGAAGTCGCCCTGCCACTGCTCGATGCCGGTTACACTTCCGGACGAGTTCGCATCGGCGATTGGCTGAAAATCCTAAGCGACGACTTCGATGCCCATCGAGCGGGCAGTGCCGCGGATGCTCCGGGCGGCAGCCTCGACGGTGATAGCGTTGAGGTCGGGCATCTTCTGGGTGGCGATCTGCAGGATCTGCTTCTCGGTCACCTTGCCCTTCTTCTCCTTGTTCGGAGTGCCTGAGCCCTTTTCGATGCCAGCGGCCTTCAGCAGCAGGACGGCCGCGGGGGGCGTCTTGGTGATGAAGCTGAAGCTGCGGTCGGCGTAGACGGTGATGACGACGGGGATGGTCATGCCGGTCATCTCAGGCGTGGAGGTGCGCGCGTTGAACTGCTTGCAGAACTCCATGATGTTGACCTGCGCCTGGCCGAGCGCGGGGCCTACGGGCGGCGCGGGAGTGGCTTTTCCGCCGGTGATCTGAAGCTTGACGTATCCAGTAATTTTCTTCGGTGCCATGGGGTAATCCTCTATATTGTTCTGGCTGCGGGCACATGACCGGCTGCCGATTTTGTCTTGCAAAACTCTTGCCTGCAATCACAGGCGGGTGACGGAAGCTAGGCTTCCATCTTGTCGACCTTCGCGAATTCGATCTCGACCGGGGTGGAGCGACCGAAGATTGAGACCATGACCTTCAGCGTCTGGCGATCTTCGTTGACGTCGTCCACGGTGCCGTTGAAGTTGGCGAAGGGGCCTTCGTTGATGCGGACCTGCTCGCCCTTCTCGAACTTGACCTTCATGGACGGCTTGTCCTTGGCGGACTCGGAGCGGAAGAGGATCGAACTGACTTCGGCCTCCGACAGCGCGACCGGCTTGTCGCCAGTGCCCAGGAATCCCGTGACGCGCGGGGTGTTCTTGATGACGTGCCAGAGATCGTTGTCGAGTTCCATCTCGACCAGCACATAGCCGGGCAGGAAGACGCGCTCGATGGTGTACTTCTTGCCATTGCGCAGCTCGGTGACGGGCTCGGTGGGGATCATGATGCGGCCGATGCGGTTCTGCAGGCCGAACGCCTGGATGCGGCTCTCGAGCGACTCGCGCACTTTGCGCTCGAAGCCGGAGTAGGCATGGATGATGTACCACTTGAAATTCTCGTTGACCGGTGGCGCAAGCTGCTCGGTCGGCTGTTCGCCGCCGGGGTCCTGCGCTTCCGGAGTCTGCTCGTCTACTGCCATGGTGAGTGTGCCTTCTTCGTGCATCTGTGATGTCTGCTCTGGTCCGTGAGTTCTGCCCGCCGCGAATTCGAGAGCCGGTCGCTAGTGTTTGGTCAGGTGTTGAATCAGCCGGGTGATGCCCTGACCGAAGATGTAATCGGTCACCGCAAAATAAGCGGCGAAGATGAACACCGTGGTGATCACGATCGCGGTGGTGGACTGGACCTCGGGGCGCGTCGGTGTCACCACCTTGCGCAACTCGCTGCGCACGTCCTTGAGAAACTGAATCAACTCTAGCGGCCGCGCCTTGAACCGCTCCATCGCACTGCTTTGCTCGTCTTCCACTGCAACCGCCTTAGCCATCTTATTGCCTCAAAACTTTCTGCTGATGAAATCTTCTGCCATGTTGCCTGGCCGCCACGCTCCGCTACCGGCGGGAGAGGTCTAGGCCGGAAAACTGGCGGGGGAGCTCGGATTCGAACCGAGAAGTTCGGTTTTGGAGACCGACAGTTTAACCGTTGAGCTTACTCCCCCGAGGAGCTGTCAGCTTCTAGCTCTTTGCTGACGGCTGAATGCCAAGGGCTGCTCTTACTTCGTCTCTTTGTGCGCCGTGTGCTTGCGGCAGGTATTGCAGAACTTTGAGAACTCAAGCCGGCCGGTGGTCGTCTTCTTGTTCTTCGTGGTGGAGTAGTTCCGGTTCTTGCACGTGGGGCATTGCAAGGTGATAATTTCGCGCATTGGTCTTGTTCTCCTATCGTGGCCAGCCACCTCGGCTGGCAAGCAGCTTGTTTTGGCAGGGAAGACCTGTAAGCCCACCCACCTGACACGCCGCGACACAGGGCTTTAGGCCCCTGCTGCCCATCCTGAATTGTCTTGCGGAAAGAGGTGCGGTCAGGCCACGCACAACCTACTACATTATCCAACATAACCGCGGAAAGTGGAAGAGGGCCGCCTGTGGGGAATGTGGATTGCGGGGGCTCCCCACCCATGACGGTGGGACTGTCATGAATGGGACACCCAGCCAGGTTCGAGGTACTCGGTTCGAGGTTCGAGGTTCCTGGGTCTGGGTCCGAGGCCACGGCGTTGAGGGTGGGGAGAATTACGGGTGGCGGTTCTGGAGCGGGCAGGGCGGGTCTGGCCTCTTCGATGATCTCTGGCGGGGCGCCGGCGTTTGGTCGCTCGGTGAGTTCGGATGCGGGGAAGAGTTCGGCGTTGCAACTGGCGCAGTGGCGCGAGCGCAGGAAGTAGAGGAGACTCTCCTTGCTGATGGGGATGGTGCGAGTTTCAGGTT
>OCZT010001070.1_pt1 | contig 28198 bp, 24 predicted proteins | sample 1539031 | NCBI WGS metagenome assembly OCZT01 (sample SAMEA3539308, study PRJEB22396) | soil metagenome | biome: tundra; feature: field; material: soil | place: USA | collected 2010-05 | depth 0.15 m | reverse complement strand
TCACGTCGTCGTACTCGACGACGTGCTTGCGGATGTCGAAGTTGTAGCCCTCGACGCGGGACTGGGCGCTCTCGATGGTCTTGGACACGAGCCGGGACTCGATGGCCATGTCCTCTTCCAGGCCCATTCGCTCCATGAGGCCCGCGACGCGATCTGAGGCGAAGCGCTTCATGAGGTCGTCTTCAAGCGACAGGTAGAAGCGGGACGAGCCCGGGTCGCCCTGGCGGCCGGCGCGGCCTCGAAGCTGGTTGTCGATGCGGCGAGAGTCGTGGCGCTCGGTGCCGATGATGTGGAGCCCGCCGGCCTCGACGACTTTGTCGTGCTCGGCGTCGCAGGCGGTCTTGGCCTCCGCGTACGCCTCGTCGTAGACCTCTTTCTCAACCTCGGCCGGGTTCAGGCCCTTGCGATGCAGGGCAGCGGAGGCAAGACCGGTGGGGTCGCCGCCGAGCTTGATGTCCGTGCCTCGGCCGGCCATGTTGGTGGCGATCGTAACTGCACCAAGACGGCCCGCCTGGGCGACGATCGGGGCTTCCTTATCGTGGAACTTGGCGTTGAGGACTTCGTGCTTGATGCCGCGGCGCATGAGCATGTCGCCCAGCTTCTCGGACTTCTCAACCGAGACGGTGCCGACGAGGACCGGCCGGCCGTGCTCGTGCAGCTCGACGATTTCGTCGATCAGAGCCATGAACTTCCCGGTCTCGTTGCGGAAGACGAGATCTGCCTCGTCCTCGCGGATCATCGGCCGGTGCGTGGGGATGGCCACGACTTCCAGCTTGTAGATCTTGTGGAGTTCCTCTGCCTCGGTCATGGCCGTACCGGTCATGCCGGCCAGCTTGGTGTAAAGGCGGAAGTAGTTCTGAAAGGTGATCGTGGCGAGGGTCACCGACTCGCGCTGGACGTGCAGGCCTTCCTTGGCCTCGACGGCCTGGTGCAGACCCTCGCTCCAGCGGCGGCCCGGCATCTGGCGGCCGGTGAATTCGTCCACGATGACGATCTCGCCGTCCTTGACGATGTAGTCGCGGTCACGCTTGAAGAGGGCGTGGGCCTTGAGGGCCGACTCGAAGTAGCGGGCCATCGACGGATCGTCGTCGTAGATGTTCTTGATGCCGAGCAGCTTCTCCATCTTGGAGATGCCTTCCTCGGTAGGAGAGACGGCCTTCTCCTTGAGATCGATGAAGTAGTCGCCGCCTTCTTCATCCCCTTCCGGCCGGGGGGCCAGCCGCGGCACGAGCCGGGCGAAGAGGGAGTACTTATCGTTGGATTCCTCGGCCTGGCCGCTGATGATCAGCGGCGTTCGGGCCTCGTCGATGAGGATGTTGTCCACTTCGTCCACGATGGCGAAGTAGCGCTCGCGCTGCACGCGCTGGTCCAGCTCGTTAACCATGTTGTCGCGGAGATAGTCGAAGCCGAACTCATTGTTCGTGCCGTAGGTGATGTCCGCGGCGTAGGCCTCAAGGCGGCTGCAGGGCCGCAGGTTCAGGAGGCGTTCGTCCGTGGTGGGGTAGCCCGGCTCGAAGATGTAGGACGTGTCGTGGGTGATGATGCCCACGGAGAGGCCGAGGAATTTGTAGACGGGGCCCATCCACTGGGCGTCGCGGCGGGCGAGGTAGTCGTTCACGGTGACGACGTGGACGCCTCGGCCGGTGAGGGCGTTGAGTGCTGCGGCCAGCGTGGGAACGAGGGTCTTGCCTTCGCCGGTGCGCATCTCGGATACGCGGCCCTGGTGCAGCACGATGCCGCCCATGAGCTGGACGTCGAAGTGGCGCATGTCGAGCGTTCGCTGCATCGCCTCCCGGGCGGCCGCGAAGACCTCCGGCAGGACCTTGTCCATCGCTTCCTGGATGTGCTCGTGTTCGCGCTTGACGCGGTCCTTGGCGATCTCGCGGCGGCGCTCACGTTCCGGGTGGTGAAGCTCGTCGTCGGACGGCTCCTCGGGCTCGCCGGCGTCGCGGATCTCTTCTTTGATCTCGTCTATGAATGCGCGCAGCTCGTCGTCCGAGCGCTCCTGCATTTCGGGCTCGAGTTCATTGATCCTCTGCATGAGGGGTTCAATGCGACGTAGTTCGCGGTCGTTCGAGTCGACGAAGCGGCTCAGGAAGCCAAACATTGAGGCTCACGATCATTTGCGGCCCAGTTCGCGGGCGATTGGCCAGGGCCTCGGCCGAGGCGGCGACGCCCCTCGGCGTCGACCGATGACATCCTCCCGGCAATGCCGGGGGCTGGGTCGAAAGTATAGGCCAGCGGGCCGCCCTGCCTAGGGCGCCGGCCGGTCAGTGCCAGAAGCCGGACCCGAGGCCCAGCATAAGCAGTACGAACGTGATTCCGCCGAGGGCCAGCCAGAAGCCGATCGCGGCAGGCGTGGACGTTGGATTCATCTCCGAGTTGCGAAGTGGGGCGACTCGCCAGCGTGTGGAGCGGAGGCCTTTGCGCCAGTCCTCGTTGCGGCTCCGGCCGGGAGGAGGCGTGGGGACCATGGCCCCCTTGCCGTCCGGCTTATGGAGTTGGAGTGTCACTTGGCTTCAGCCGCGGGGCCGCCGCTGTCTTCCTCGCTATCTTCGGTGCGTGCCGATCGGCTGTTGGCGCCAAGACTGGGCCGCTCACCGCCGCTGTCGACGTCCCACAGGAGCATTTCCTGGGTGAACTTGACCTCGCTCGTGAAGAGCGCACCCACGGACTGGCCGCGGTGAATGCGGATGATCGCTTCGGCGATGAGCGGGGCGAGTGAGATCACCTTGATCTTGCTGCCGCGCTTCTCCGGAGGGATCGGAATGGAGTCTGTGACGACGACTTCCTTGAGGTTTGAGTTGGCGATGCGCTCTGATGCCGGATCCGAGAGGACGGCGTGCGTGGCGCAGGCCCACAGATCGGTGACGCCTTCACGCTCGAGAGCGTTGGCGATCTGGATCAGCGTGCCGGCGGTGTCGATCTCGTCGTCCACGATGATGGCCCGCTTGCCCTTGACGTCGCCGATGACGTTGAGCACCTCAGTCCGGTCCTGGTTTCCGATGCGTCTCTTCTCCACGATGGCCAGCGGCGCGTCCAGAAGCTGGGCGAAGGTCCGGGCCCGTTTGGCAAAGCCGAGGTCGGTGACCACCACCAGGTTCTCGATTTGCTTCTGGCGAAAGTGGCTGGAGAGCAGGTGGACCGCGGTGAGCTCATCCACGGGGATGTTGAAGAAGCCCTGGATCTGGCCCTGATGTAGGTCCACCGTGAGGATCCGGTTCGCGCCGGCCACGGTCAGCATGTCCGCGACCAGGCGGGCGGTGATCGGAACGCGGGGCTGGTCCTTCTTGTCTGAGCGGCCGTAGCCGTAGTAGGGCACGACGGCCGTGATTCGGCCGGCACTGGCTCGCTTGAAGGCATCGATCATGATCAGAAGTTCCATGATCGAGGTGTTGACCGGCCGTGAAGTGGGCTGGATGAGGAACACGTCCTTCTCGCGGGCGTTGTCCACGATCCGGACGAAGATGTTCTCGTTGGCGAATTCGAAGACTTCCGAGCGACCGAGATCTATTCCCAGGTAGCGGCAGATATTCCGCGCTAGTTCCGGGTTGGCGTTCCCGGTGTAGACATCGAAATGGTCTGCTGCTGGCAAGGCTGCCTCCGGGGCTTCGCTATCGGTCACGGGATATCACTTGGGCTGATTGCCCTCCGGCGCTGGGGTGGCGCCTTCAGGGGCATTGTCCGATATGTCACCGCGTTGTGCTAGGCCGGCGCGGAAGGCGGCGATGCCGACAACCTTGTCGCCGGCGTTGAGGCGCATGACGATGACGCCTCTGGCCTGGCTGGAGTAGCGGTTGATCGTGTTCGTCTCGGTGCGTACGACCTGGCCGCCGGCGCTGATGAGGAGAAGTTCCTCATCCTGCTCGGTGACCTGCTGGACGGCGGCCACGTTGCCGGTCTTCTTGCCTTCCAGCGAGATGAGCCGGACGCCCTGGCTGCCGCGATGCATCGGCCGGAATTCGGTCAGGGCGACGCGCTTGCCGTAGCCGGTTTCGGTCAGGACGAGCAGGTCCGCGGTGGGCTGTACCACGCTCATGCCGATGACTTTGTCTGTAGGGCTGGCCAGGCGGATGCCGATTACGCCGGCGGCGGGGCGGCCCATGGGCCGAACCTCGTCCTCGTCGAAGCGGGCGATCTTGCCTTGGGCGCTCGCGACGATGACGTCGTCATTGCCTGAGGCCACGTCCACCCAGGCGAGTTCGTCGTCCGAGGCGATCGTGATGGCGATGATGCCGGAGCTGCGGACCTTCTCGAATTGCTCGAGCGGGGTCTTTTTGACGATGCCGTTGCGCGTGGCCATGACCAGGAACTTGCCGGCGGTGAAGGCCGACAAAGTAATGGTGGCCATCGGTGTCTCGCCCGGCTCCACCTGGACCCCGGGGAGATTGATGATGGCGATGCCCTTGGCCTGGCGGCTCGCATCCACGATGGTGTGGACCTTGGCCGAGAAGACCCGGCCGCGGTTCGTGAAGAAGAGCGCCCAGTCGTGGGTGTTGGCGACGAGCAGGTGCTCGACCGCGTCTTCCTCACGGGTTACGTGGCCGATGATGCCCTTGCCGCCGCGACCTTGGCGGCGGTAGGTGGCAACGGGCTGGCGCTTGATGTAGCCGCGTCGGCTGATCGTTACGACGACGTCTTCGTCGGCGATCAGGTCTTCGTCGGTCATCTCGCGGCTGGAGTCGTCCGCGATGCGGGTACGACGCAGGCCGGCGTACTTGGTCTTGATTGCCAGTAGCTCGTCCTTGATCACGTTGAGGATCCGGGACGGGTTGGCCAGGATGTCCTCAAGCTCGGCGATGAGCTGGATGACTTCTAGGTACTCGTCCTCGATCTTCTTGCGCTCGAGGGCGGCGAGTCGGGCCAGGCGCATGTCCAGGATCGCCTGAGCCTGGATCTCGGTCAGGCCGAAGCCCGACATTAGGTTGTTGCGGGCCTTCTCGACGTCCGGCGACTGTCGGATCGTGCGGATTACCTCATCGAGGTTGTCCAGCGCGATCTTGAGGCCTTCCAAGATGTGAGCACGGGCTCGCGCTTTCTCCAGGTCGTACTCGGTGCGGCGACGGACGATCTGGCGGCGGTGCTCGATGTAGTGAGCCAGGACGGACTTGAGCCCTAGGGTTTGCGGCTGTCCGTCGACGAGCGCGAGCATGTTCATGTTGAACGCGGTCTGCATCGCCGTGTGCTTGAACAGGTTGTTCAGGACGCGGTGCGGGTCGGCGTCGCGCTTGATCTCGATGTAGATGCGCATGCCGTCGCGGTCCGACTCGTCGCGCAAGTCCGAGATGCCCTCGATCTTCTTGCCGGTCACCATCTCGGCCATCTTTTCGAGAAGGGCGGCCTTGTTCACCTGATACGGCAGCTCGGTGACGATGATCGACATGCGTCCGTGTCGAGTTTCCTCGAAGGCGCACTGGGCGCGCACGACGACGCGGCCCCGGCCGTGGGCGTACATCTCGCGAATGGCGTCGACGGTCTCGTTCTCGCCTGTGATGGAGTTGCGGCGGGTCTCGTAGCGGTACATCGTGCCGCCCGTTGGGAAGTCCGGGCCCAGGACGTACTTGCAGAGGTCGTCCGAGGTGAGGTCCGGATCGTCGATGAGGGCCCGGGCGGCGTCGACCACTTCGCCTAGATGGTGGGGCGGGATGTTCGTCGCCATGCCGACGGCGATGCCCGACGAGCCGTTGACGAGCAGGTTCGGGAGCTTGGCCGGCAGGACCGTCGGCTCCTTCTGCGTGCCGTCGTAGTTGTCGACGAAGTCGACGGTGTTCTTGTCGATGTCGGCCAGCATTTCGGCGGCGATGCCGGTCAGGCGTGCCTCCGTGTAGCGCATCGCCGCGGCGCTGTCGCCGTCGATGGAGCCGAAGTTGCCCTGACCGTCCACGAGCGGGTAGCGCATGGAGAAGTCCTGGGCGAGGCGGACGAGGGCCTCGTATAGCGCGGAGTCGCCATGGGGGTGGTACTTGCCCATGACCTCGCCGACGATGGCGGCGCACTTGCGGAACGACGAAGTGCCCGAGAGGCCCATCTCGCCCATCGTATAGAGGATGCGCCGGTGCACCGGCTTGAGGCCGTCGCGGACGTCCGGCAGCGCTCGAGACACGATGACGCTCATCGCGTAGTCGAGGTAGCTCGTCCGCATCTCGTCCTCGATGCGGATTACGCGGACCCTGCCCAGATCGTCGGTCACGGCGCGCTATTCCTCCCGGGAGCTATTGACGGGCCGCGGTGCGGCGCCGGCGTTGGTGGACTTCTTGGTGCCCTGAGCTGCGGTCCGGCGGCGAAGGCCGTCGAGCTTGGGCTTGAGCGTCTTGGCGGTTTCTTTGGGCAGTTTGGCCAGGGTGTCACGAAGAACCCAGGCCCGGTTGCCGTCGTTGGCCTTGAGTGCGTTGGCCGTTTCGCGTTCGACGAATGCGACCACGGCCGCCTCGTCAATCGGGGCGAGCGAGCGCAGGGCCCACGACAGGGCTTTCTGCACGTCCGGTTCCGGGTCGCCGATGAGCATGCCGATAAGCATCAGGCCGCGCGAGGCCACGCCCTTGTCTTTGGCGCCCGCATGTCTCACGTGGGGCAGAGTGGCAATGGTGGAGCCGACGAGGCGCCTCTCCCATCGCGACGGTGAGTGAACGAACGCCTGCAGATCCGACCAGCGGCGCGGTTCCCTCAAGATCCCGGTGGCGTAGGGATGAGCAAGCGTGTCTACGGTGATCCACTCGGTGGCTTCGTGGGCGGCGACTCGCATCATCTCCCACGTCTCGTCCGGGTTCTTGGCCAGGAGGCGCTCCATGTCCCACATTCCGAACCATCGGATCTCAGTGATGCTGTTCGCGACGAGTCGCTCAACAAGATGGCGCAACTGCGCCGCGGGCACGCCCTTGGTTTCACGTTTGAATGCCTTATGGGCGGCCTCCATCAGCGGCAGGCGCACACCCAATGCGATGCCCAGGCCCGGGGCAAACCTGTTCATGGTCTCGAGATGGGAAGGATCGCCAAGCTCGGCGAAGCCCTTCTCGATCGCCTCGACGAAGGCATCCGAGGTGGCGACCAGGGTGGCCAGCTCACGGCCAATTTCGGTCGCGCGGTCGAGGTGGGCGGCAACGAAGGCCTTGGAAGCGTCGGTGACCGAAGGCTCCTTGGCGGCCACTTCGGGCGCCGCCGTCTCCGGGACCGTGACCTTCGGAGGTGCCTGACGGGTGGACGATCTGTTCCCGAGGATGCCTGCGAATCGGCTCACTGAGCAGACCCCTCACTGACGCCGTAGCGTTCCTTGAGCTCGCGCTTGCGACTATCCGTTGCCGCCACGTAGGTGGCCGTGGCGGTGGCCAACTCCACGCCGGTCTGAGCGTCGATGATGCGGGCGCTCGTCCCATGGATCCGACGGCGAGACTCAGTCGTCCACCCTTCCGCGCGGATCGTCTGACCAACCATGACCGGCTTGTGGAACTCGATGCTCATTCTGGCCGTGACGCCCCAGTTGTCTTCCGAGACCAGGGACCAAGCCATGACTTCATCGAGGACGGTGCAGAGGATTCCGCCGTGGACCAGTCCCTCCCAGCCCTCGAATCGGCGCGGAAGCTCGAGCTCCGTCCAGCATCTTCCTTGCCCCAGGTTGAGCTGGAGGTGGAGCCCCACTTCATTTAGTTCACCGCAGGCAAAGCAGTGGTGTGGCCTGATGCGATAGTCCGAGTAGGAGAGCACGGCCGGCTGAACGATCGCTTCGGCGACCGCGACCGCGACCGCGACCGCGACCGCTGTCGCGCTCGCCGCGCCGGCGCCGGCGCCGCTGCCGGACGTCGAGACGACGCCGGAAGGAGTGCTCGCCCGGACTCGATCAGACATCGAGGTTCTGGACCTTTCTGGCCTCTGACTTGATGAAGTCCTTGCGGGGCTCGACACGCTCGCCCATCAGCATCGTGAAGATGGCGTCGGCCTCGGCCGCGTCCTCTACTTCAGCTCGTAGAAGCGTGCGCGTCTCTGGGTTCATCGTGGTCTCCCAGAGTTGGTCGGCGTTCATCTCGCCGAGGCCCTTGAACCGCTGCACCGTGATGTTCTTGACGGCCATCTTCTTGACAATGGCGTCGCGCTCCGCCTCCGACTGGGCGTAGTGGGTGACCTTGCCGGTGCTGACGCGGAAGAGGGGCGGTTGGGCGATGAACAGGTAGCCGTTCTCGATGACCTGCGGCATATGCCGGTAGAAGAAGGTGAGGAGCAGGGTGCGGATGTGGGCGCCGTCGACGTCGGCGTCGGTCATGATGATGATCCGGTGGTATCGGAGCCTGGCCAGATCCAGCGAGTCGCCGATGCCGGCGCCGAGGGCGATGACCAGCGGCCGCAGATTTTCGCTGGACACGATCCTGTCCAGGCGGGCCTTCTCGACGTTGAGGATCTTGCCGCGGAGAGGCAGGATCGCCTGGAAGCGGCGGTCGCGGCCCTGCTTGGCGGAGCCACCGGCCGAGTCGCCCTCGACGAGGTAGACCTCGCTCTTGGCTGGGTCCCGCTCCTGGCAGTCGGCCAGTTTGCCCGGCAGAGCCATTCCTTCGAGGGCGCCCTTGCGAATGACGAGGTCTCGCGCCTTGCGGGCGGCCTCGCGGGCCCGCGCCGCGGTGAGGGACTTCTCGATCATCCTCCGGCCGTCGGCCGGGTTCTCGTCGAGGTAGCGGGTGACGCCTTCGGTGACGGCGGCCTCGACCGGACCCTTGACCTCGGCGTTGCCGAGCTTGGCCTTAGTTTGGCCTTCGAACTGCGGGTCCACGAGCTTGACGCTGACGACGGCCGTCAACCCCTCCCGGACATCGTCGCCTGACAGGTTGGCGTCGTTGTCCTTGAGGATTCCAGCCCGTCGGGCGTAATCGTTCAGCGATCGAGTCAGTGCGGCGCGAAAACCGGTGAGATGCGTGCCGCCGTCGACGGTGTTGATGTTGTTCGCGAAGCTGAAGACGTTCTCCGCGTAGGTGTCGTTGTATTGGAGCGCGACCTCGATGGAGGCGGCCGGGACCTTCTGTTCGACGTAGATGGGCCGATTGTGGAGCGTCTCTTTGTTCTTGTTGAGGTGGCGGACGAAGGAGACGAGCCCTCCCTCAAAATAGAACGAACGTTCTCTGTCGGTCCGATCGTCGATAAGTCGGATCCAGAGGCCCTTGTTGAGGTAGGCCGACTCGCGCATGCGCTGGGCGATGGTGTCGAAGTTGAACTCCACCGTCTCGAAGACTTCCGGGTCCGCCTTGAAGACGGTCATCGTCCCCTTGCGATTGCCCTGGGGCCCCAGCTTCTTGACGGAGCCGGAAGGCACGCCGCGAACGTAGTCCTGCGACCATACGTAGCCGTCTCTGGACGTCTCGACGTGGAGATACTCGGAGAGCGCGTTGACGACGCTGACGCCGACGCCGTGCAGACCACCGGAGACTTTGTAGCCGCCGCCGCCGAACTTGGAGCCGGCGTGCAACACGGTGTGTACGATCTCGAGGGCATCCTTGCCGCTGGGGTGGCGGCCGACCGGAACGCCTCGACCGTCGTCCGTCACTCGGACGGCGCCGTCATCCTGGACGCGGACCTCGACGTGTGTGGCGTGACCAGCCATGGCCTCGTCGATGGAGTTGTCGACGACTTCCCAGACGAGGTGGTGGAGGCCGCGGACGTCCGTCGAGCCGATGTACATGCCCGGGCGTCGGCGGACCGGATCCAGACCCTCGAGGACCTGGATACTCTCCGCGTTGTAGTCACTTGTAGCCGACTTGCGCTTACGGGCCGCCTTAGCCTCGGTTGAGTCGTTGGCGTTGGCGTTGTCCTGGCCGATGCCGGGGCGGTCCGGGATTTCCTGCGTCAAGAGATTCCTCCGGTCAGGCGATCGTAGAGGCGGGAAAACTCCTCGTCGCTGTAGTACTCGATGACGATACGGCCGCCCTTCCGAGAGCGGGCCAGTGAAACCTTTGTGCCGAGGGCGTGGCGGAGGTCTTCCTCAAGGCGGTCCATGTCGGCATCCGTCTCGATGGCCGAGGCTCTCGCGGCGGCGGTGGGGTGCTCGCGCAAGCGCCGGACGAGTTCTTCTGTCTGGCGGACGGAGAGGTCTCGGGCCATTACCGTCTGAACGAGCTGGCGCTGCGCCGTCGGGGATGCACCGGCCAAGGCTCGGGCGTGACCCTCGCTGATGTTGCCTTCGCCCAGGGCTTGCTGAACGGATGGCTCCAGATCCAGGAGTCGCAGCGTGTTGGCGACGGTGGACCTAGCTCGCCCGACTCGCCCGGCGATCTCGTCTTGAGTCAGCCCGAATTCATCGGCCAACTGGCGGTAGGCGTGGGCCTCCTCCATGGCATTGAGGTCCGCGCGCTGAACGTTCTCGACGATTGCAATCGCCAGTTGATCGCGTTGCGCCATCTGGCGAACCACGGCCGGCACGTGGTCCAGGCCGGCCATCTGGGCAGCTCGAACGCGGCGCTCGCCGGCGACCAGCTGGTAGCCATCTAGGACTTCCGTGACGAGAACCGGCTGGAGCACGCCGTGGAGAGCGATGCTTGCCGCGAGCGACTCGAGCGCCTTCTGCTCCATCTTCTGCCGGGGCTGGTATGGATTGCCTCGGATCCTGGAAATGGGAATCTCGATTGGCGCGGCCCCGGCGGGACTACTTTGCGGAATTAGCGCTCCGAGCCCCCGGCCCAGGCCGGTGTGCCGCTCGATCGGAGAAGGCGTCACAGTGACTTCCCAGTGGCGGAATCGCCTGCAGCACCACCAGGGGAGACGGCGGTCGGGCGACCGTCGCGCTCACGCAATTCGGCCGCAAGGGCGGCGTACGCCTCGGCTCCCTTGGAGTCGGGTCGGTAGAGCGCTATCGGCAGGCCGTAGCTGGGCGCCTCCGAAAGGCGGACGCTACGCGGGATGACTGTGTCGAAGACCGCAGACCCAAGATGCTTGCGAACCTCGGCGTCAACCTCTGTGGAGAGGTTTGTTCGCGGGTCGTACATCGTCAGAACCACGCCCTTGATGGCGAGGTCCGGGTTGAGGTGATTCCTGACGAGATTGATCGTGGCGATCAGTTGCGACAGGCCTTCAAGCGCGTAGTACTCGCACTGGATCGGGATTATGACTGCGTCTGCTGCGGTGAGGGCGTTGACCGTCAACAGGCCCAAAGAGGGCGGGCAGTCAAGCAGTATGTAGTCGTAAGAGGCTACCACCTCGGCCAATACGCGATTCAAGCGTCGTTCTCGCTGAGGGAGCGGGGCCAGCTCAACCTCGGCGCCGGCCAGGGAGATAGAAGAAGGCACGATTGAGAGGCCGGGGATGTCCGTGGCCACTACCAACTCGGAGATGGGCGCTTCCTCGATGATGGCCTCATAGATGGAGTGCTGGATTTCGCTGCGATCCAGGCCGAATCCGCTCGTAGTGTTGCCCTGCGGATCCAGGTCGATGACGAGGACGGAATCGCCTGCCAGGGCCAGGTATGTAGATAGGTTTACAACGGTGGTGGTCTTGCCGACGCCACCCTTCTGGTTGGCGCAGGCGATGATCTGGCCCACTCAGGTCCCCATTTCGGCGGTCGGAATGCGCAAATCTTAGCATTCAGGGCCGTTCCTCGGATTGGGAATGGCCTGAGCGCGCCTCAGGAGAGTGCTACGAGACGCGGGCTCCTCGGCTTTGCTCTACCGGGACCTTATCGCGCCCCGCTTAACGGGGACTTATCTCCCGCTTTACGCGCCTGGTTGAAGGACGTGTGGTTCGCCTGCACGAGGGTGAGTCGCGTCCGGTTCGAGACGCGGACCAGGTGACTGCTGGCACCGGTCGAAAGTCCTAGGGAATAGATCATTTGCCGAGATGCCGCTCACGGCCCTTGGCGGAGTTGAGTGGCTGAAGTTTCACGTGCAACACCGCTTCCGGAATGCTCCTGCCTCGCCTGCGGCCGCTCAAGATGGGCACTCGGGGATGTAGTCCGCGGCCATCAGCCGGAATCGCCAGGAATCCCCCGGAATCTCTCAGGAATCGTCTTGCCCGGGCCATCCTGGGAGCTCCTTTCGGTCGCGCATCGCCTCAGAGTGTTTCACGTGGAACGGACGATCGGGGGTTGGCTACCGTCGGGGAGGGTCAGAGGCTGTGGAATCGATCGTCCGCACGCACTCGCCCGAGCTGCTTCTCCTGCGCACAAAGGGCACCTCTTGGGTAGCGCCGCCGGATGGCGGTACGAATCGTCACCGGGCGCACCGAGCGCACCGGGCGAAACCCAACTCCGGCATCCATTTGCGCAACTCTAAGGGGCGCGCGTTTGGCTTGGGCAGCGTCGATGTCCGGAAGGGCAGACGGGTCGGCACGCGAGAGAGTTCGCAGGCCACGACGTCATTGCGTTGTGATCTTGCTGTGGCAGCTGAAGCTGCTCTGAACCGAGTCACTATGTAGATTGAGTTACAGGCGTTCCGGCCGTCCCGTAGGACCGTCGATTCCGGTCTGTCGTGCGAGGTCGTGGCCCGGCGTCGTTGTCCCAAAAACGCGGACGGCCGTATACTCCCCGCGTCGAAGCCGCTAGACGGCCGCATCCCCGCTCGGGGTTGCCAACTCCACCCACTACTGAGGGTTGGCCGCATGGGTCCCGCATTCGCTGCGGTCGGCGCCGGCATTGTGGCGCTTCTCGAATTGACAGTCGCGTCGCGATACCAGATCGATGGCGCTCAACTACTGCAGTTCTCGCTTGTCTTTGCCATCGCCGTAACGGTGGTCTACGGGTTTGAGGAAGGAATGGCCTGGGCCTTCGTGGGCGGACTGTTTCTAGACCTCCTTGCCCTGCGGCCCCTCGGGGCGAGCATCTTTGAGCTACTGGTTGCAGTGGCCCTGACGACTGTTGCGGATCCGCTGCTCGCCCGATCTAGATATCTCGGCTGCATCGTGGCCGTCCTTGTCATCACACCGCTCTTCCTTGTGATTTCGGATGCAACGACCGGATTGCTCAGGCCGCCTGCTCCGCCCCTTCAAGTGACGAGCCTCGTTGTGGCCGCCATCGTCAACGCGATCGCGGCGGCTGTTCTTTCTCTGATCGTAATTGCCATCAAGCGGCGTTCCGAACAGAGGCGACGGGTGCTCTGGTGGAGGTAACGCCATGACGGTCAGTCAGAACATCATTGGGCCGGAACTCAAGAACATCTACAGATTCGCGGCGTTCACGCTGGCCGTCATCATCGGGGTGACATCGCTCGGCGCCCGCATGGTTCTTCTCCAGCTGATGTGGGAACAGCAATCGGGCGCCTCGGGATCGGCGCCCTCGACTGAGACGCAGCCCCTGGGAGCAAGCCGCGGGCTTATCTTCGACGCGCAGGGCAGGCCGCTCGTCAAGAACGTCGTGAACTACATCGTAACGGTGACTCCAAGCGCGCTGCCGAACAACCAGGAGCAGACTGTGGCTCAGCGCCTGGGCTCAATTCTGGAAGTCGACCCGGTTCTGATCGAGACCAAGATCGACCGGGCCGCCGGTTCGCTATCGGATCCAGTAAGCGTCGCCACCGACATTGATCCACAGGTCGCGCGGTTCATCAGCGAGAACACGGACTCTCTGCCGGGCGTGGCCATCGTCCAGGCGTCCAAGCGGGAGTACCTGACCAAGGATCTGTTCGCGCAAATCCTGGGATATGAAGGCCGGATCACTCTGGCCCAGTACAATCAGCTGGCGGCCTTGGGGTATGGGCCCGCGGACGTCGTGGGCCAGGCCGGCCTCGAGAACTATTACGAGACGCTTCTGCGAGGGACTCCGGGTAGTCAGACGATCGCTCTGGACCCGCAGGGCAATCCCCTGCCCGGTCTGGTCACGCCCGGCGCCGACACAGTCCCCGGCGACTCCCTGACCCTGAATATCGATACAACCGAACAACAGATGGCCCAACAGGCTTTGACCTGGGGCGTCCAGGCGGCCAAGGTCACCAAGGGCGTGATCATCGTGGAGAACCCGCAAAACGGGAAGATCTTGGCGATGGTCAGCCTGCCCGGCTATAACGATCAGCTCTTCGCCGACGGCATCAGCGAGACTGACTTCCAGGGGCTGCTTACCAATCCGGACCAGCCGCTCCTCAACAAGGCAATTGGTGGGCAATACGCGCCCGGATCGACGTTCAAGCTGGTGACCGGTACGGCCGGATTACAGGACGGCGTGATTACCCCCACGGACACCCTCCTCTCCCAGCCCTTTATCCAGGTTGGCGGACAAAGATTCGACGAGTGGAACAAAATAGGCTGGGGCCCGATCAACATCCGCCAGGCTGTGGCCTATTCGAGCGACACCTTCTTCTATCAGTTGGCCCTGAAGGTCAAGCTCGACCGCCTGACGTATTGGGCCGATCAGTTTGGATTTGGGAAACCGACTCAGATCGACCTCCCGGAAACGGCCACGGGCATCGTCCCGACCGACGCCTGGAAGGAAGCCAACAAAGGCGCAAGCGAGACAATGTTCGACGGCGATCTGGTGCAGGCCGGCATCGGGCAGGGGTTCGACGCGGCGACGGCGATGCAGCTGCTCAACGCCTACTGTGCGCTCGCCAACGGCGGCAACGTGTGGCAGCCCCAGATCGTGAAGTCCATCACGGACGGCAGAACGGGCGCCATTACCGAGATTCAGCCGCAACTGCTGAACCACCTACCCGCATCGGCCTCCACGCTGGAGACCATGCGCCTCGCCACTCGCGACGTAGTTACCAGCGGGCACACCCTGGGGCTCAAGGATCTCCAGGTCAAGGTTGCGGGCAAGACCGGCACCGCCGAGTACGGTGTCAGGGACGCCGCGGGCCGCCTGCCGTACCACGAGTGGTTCGTGGGCTACACGCCGGGCGATCCATACAACGGCGACTTCAGCCAGCCGGACTCCAAACTCGCGGTGGTGGCCTTCATCTACGGCGCAAACACCGAGGGCAACGTGGCTACCGAAGTCGTCAAGTACTTCATGATGCTTCGCTACGGTCTGATCAGTGGTACTCCAGCTCACGAGGAAAGGGTTGCGCTGAACCCGCACACCCCGGGCTATATTCCGAGTTGGACCTATCGCACGACCAACTTTTTCGGCAGCCCGAACCACGACTGACGAGACGATGAACCGATGAAGATTCTTCGCGGCCAGACTCTCAGACTGCGCGGCTGGGCGCCCAAGGCCGGTTGGCTGGCCTGGCGCAACTACGACTTCCAGCTGACCACGTACGCGATCCTGCTGTCCCTCTTCGGCATGGCCATGGCCTACAGCAACAGCGTTGGGGCGAACCACGCCGCACTCACCCTCAACTCTCCATTCGTCCGATTGATCATGTGGGCCGTCATTGCCACCGTGGCGTTGGGCCTGACGACCATCTTCGACTACAAGTGGCTGCGTTCCTTCGCCTGGCCGATGTACTTCATCAATATCGGTCTGCTCGTCTTCACGCTTCGATTCGGGGGCGGCACCGGCGAAGCGGGTTCGGCCGCACGCTGGGTGAACATCGCCGGCTTCCAGTTCCAGTTCAGCGAATTGGCCAAGATCATCATGATCATCGTGTTCGCTGCTTTCCTGGCCGATCGCCAACCCAAGATCAAGTCGCCGTGGACGATCTTTGGGATTCTCCTGATCATGATCCCGCCCTGGATCCTGGTGATGATGCAGCCCGACCTCGGCACATCCCTCGTCCTGGTGGCGATTGTGGGCGGCCTGCTGTTCATGTCCGGGGCCAGCCTTTTCTGGTTGGGGACACTGGTTGCGGGCATCGTGGCAGCCATCCCGTTCGTCTGGGCCAACCTGCGCGGCTACCAACAGGCTCGGCTGCTGACCCTCTTCAACCCCGGAGCGGACCCAAAGGGAGCCGGCTACCAGGTCATTCAGGCCCAGACGGCCATCCACACCGGTGGCTTTGCCGGCAAGGGCATAACCGGCGGCGATGTTCCCCTGCCCGTCTCGACGACGGACTTCGTGTGGGGCTTGCTGGCCGAGGAGCTGGGGTTCATCGGGGCGATAGTCGTCCTCGCCCTCTTTGGGCTGCTCATCTGGCGCCTGCTCGTTTGTGCCTGGCGCTCCACGGACCCGTTTGCGATGCTCATCGGATGCGGAATGGCCACGATGATGTTCTTCCAGGTGGGAGTGAACGTCGGCATGGTTGTTGGTCTGCTGCCGGTCACGGGCATTCCGCTGCCGTTCATCTCATATGGCGGTGCCTCACTGGTGAGTCTCGCGGCTGGCATCGGCATCCTTCAGAGCACGAACTTGAGACGCGAGAAACCTGCATGGTGACGATGGCCACGCCGGGTTGCCGCACTTGATACGCCCGCTCGGCGGTGCGCCCGACTGCCCCGCGTCGTTCCACGATCCCGAGCCCCTGTCCATCGCCGTCGTTGAGCGCATTCTCAATCGCGTTCGCAAGCCGGGCCGCTACGCCGGCGGCGAGTGGAATTCGGTCCAGAAGGACTGGTCCGCGACCGCGCTGAAGTGGCTCTTTGCCTACCCCGATCTGTATGAGATCGGGATGAGCAACCTCGGGTTGCGGATCCTTTACGAAGTCCTGAACGACCGGCCCGATCGACTGGCCGAACGCTGCTTTGCGCCCGACGTGGACCTCGAATCGGCTCTCCGGTCGGCGGGCGTGCCGCTCTGGAGCATCGAGACGCGCCGGCCGCTGCGCGAATTTGACGTCGTCGGCCTCAGCCTGGGCTTCGAGCTTGTCTGCTCGAATGTCCTGACGATGCTCGATCTCGGCGGCATCGGGCTGACGACGGCCGAACGGTCGGACTTGGATCCGCTCGTGATCGCCGGCGGCTCGATCGTCCTGAATCCGGAGCCGTATGCGGACTTCGTCGATGCGGTTGTCCTGGGCGAGGGCGAGGACGTCGTCCTGGAGATCAGCGATACGCTCGAGTCGATCGGTTGGAATTTGCGTCTGCCGGGCGCCGCGGCAGGGGAGTGGCGCCGGGGAGTCGATCGCACAACGGCCCTTCGCGCTCTGGCCGCGATCCCCGGCGTATACGTCCCGTCCTTCTATCGACCGCGTTACCTGGCCGACGGCCGCTTCGACGGCCTGGAGCGGCTCGACGACGTTGCCCCGGTCGCGATCACCGGCCGGATTGCCTCCGACTTCGAGACCACCGTCCACGGCATCCGCCAGCTCGTGCCCAACCTGGCGATCGTCTTCGACCGGGCCCAGATCGAGGTCATGCGCGGCTGCACGCGCGGCTGCCGTTTCTGCCAGGCCGGAATGCAGTCCCGACCGCTCCGTGAGCGAGCTCCGGACGTGGCAATCGCCGCGGCGGAGGCGATCCTCAAGTCGACCGGCTACGAGGAAATCGGCCTGACCAGCCTTTCCACGGCGGACTACACATACGTCAGGGAAGTGGCCACGGAACTGCATCGCCGCCGGCCCAGCACGGTCCTCTCGCTGCCGAGTACGCGCGTCGACGCCTTCACCGTTGATCTCGTGGATGCCATCGCTCCCGGCGGCAAGCGCGGCGGCTTCACATTCGCCCCCGAAGCGGGTAGCCAGCGGCTTCGCGACACGATCAACAAGGGCGTCAGCGACGGCGAGATCGAGGCCACCGCCCAGCTCGCCTTCGACCGCGGCTGGAGCTCCGTGAAGCTCTATTTCATGATCGGTCTGCCGGGCGAAACGATGGAAGACGTTCTGGGGATCGCGGCAATCTCGCGTCGCGTTCTGGCGATGGGTCAGCGTCGCCACGGCGGGCGGGCCCAGGTCAAGGCCAACATATCCACTTTCGTGCCGAAGGTGATGACCCCGTTCCAGTGGGACGGCCAGGACACGACTCTCGAGATCGAGGCCAAGGTCGGCGCTCTTCGAAACGCGATGCACGCCAAGGGCCTGACCATGTCCTGGCACGACGCCACGAATTCCATCCTGGAGGCGGCTCTCGGCCGCGGCGACCGACGCCTGGGGCCGGTTATCTTGCGAGCCTGGCGAAATGGTGCCCGCCTAGATGCCTGGGACGAGCACTTCGACTACACGCGCTGGTTGGCCGCCTTTGCCCAGGAGGGGCTGGACCCGGCCTGGTACGCCCAGCGAGATATTTCCATCGACGAACAGCTGCCGTGGTCGCATCTCGGTGCGGGAGTATCGCCGGCCTTCCTGCTGCGCGATCGCAAGCGGGCCCAGGCGGCGATGGCGACGGCCGATTGCCACTGGGGTCCGTGCGGCAACTGCGGCGTCCCCGCCGCAACCGGCTTTGCCTGCGAGACCGGCGAGCAAGGTCCGAGGATGTTGCTGACGAAGATCGGCGATGAAGGGCCGGACTGGCGGTACGTGGGTCCGCCGGGAGACTCGCGTCGCCTCGGCGGAATCGTTGCCGGCGGCGCCGGAGTGGAAGCTGGTGCTAACGTGGAGCCCACCGCCGGCGAATCGCGCGGCTGGCCATACGATCTGCTTGGGAGCGAGATGCAGTCGAAGGACGCAGGGCTGAAGGGTCTGGCGTCGCTGGTGGAGGCGGCCGGCGGCGAGTCCACGGCTTGAACTCGGGTGAAACTACCCTCGAACTGATCCGGCTCTTCGTCTTCCTGGTTGGAGCGGCCGCCCTGGTCACGCTCCTGGCCCGGCGTATCAAGCTGCCGTATACGGTCGCTCTGGTGGGCTTCGGCATCGCCGCCGGGGCGCTGGCTTCGCCGCTGCGCGTTGAGGTCACGCCTCAGCTCGTCCTGGTGGTTCTGCTGCCGGCCCTGATCTTCGAGGCTTCTTACCAGACAGATTTCGGTAAGCTCCGGCCCTCGATTGGGGGAGTGGCCCTGCTCGCCGGCCCAGGCGTCTTCGTCAGCGCAGCCGTCATAGCCGCGGCGCTTCACTTCGGAGCCGGGCTGTCCGGGCCGGAGGCTTTCGTTGTGGGGGCCATGCTCTCGGCCACGGACCCGGCTGCAGTCATCGCCACCTTCAAGCGCGTGGGCTCGCCGCGCCGGCTGGCCACGCTCGTGGAAGCGGAGAGCGTCTTCAACGATGGCACCGGCATCGTCCTATTTGCGATTGCCGCCGCTTACGTCACGCGGCCGGTCGGGCCGCTGGAGATCGGCCTCACCTTTGTGACGGTGGTCATGCTTTCCGCTGCGCTCGGCGGCGCCGCGGGCTTCGCCGCATCGCGCATCATTCCGACGGTCGGCGACCACCTCATCGAGATCAGCCTTTCTGTTGTTCTGGCGTACGGCACGTACCTCGCCGCGGATGCCCTCGGTGGCTCCGGCGTCATTGCGACGGCGGTGGCCGGCATCGTTCTGGGGAACTACGGCCGGCGGCTCGGCCTATCCAAGCGCACAGAGGAGGCGCTTGACACCGTCTGGGAATTCGTCGCCTTCTTGGCCACGGCCTTCGTGTTCCTGGTCGTGGGTTTCGCCATCGCCGCGAACTCACTGGTTGGTCTCGCAGTCCCGATCGCCTGGGCCATCGGCGCGACCCTGGCGGCGCGGGCCATCATCGTCTACGGACTGCTGGGCGCCTGGCGGCTGGCCCGTCGGGCGCTCCGGAAGCGGGCGATAGGCCCGGCGGCACCGGCCGCAAAGACCCACGACGAGGGCGACATGCCCGCCGCCTGGCTGCACGTGATCTTCTGGGCCGGGCTCCGCGGCGCGGTCTCCACCGCCCTCGCGCTCTCCCTCCCGAGTGACTTTCCCCATCGAACGGAGTTGCAGGGCATCACCTTCGGGGTCGTCCTATTCACTCTGGTCGTCCAGGCGACGTCGGTCGATGTGATAGTCGGGCGCTGGGGTCGGAAGTCGAATGCGTCGGCGAAGGACCGTCGCCTTGCCGAGTCGGCAGCCGCGGCGTCCCCCGCGCCGGCATCGGGGCCGACGGCATGAGTGAGATTCGCCAGCGCTGGCGCCTGGTCTTTGCCCGAGGCGAGGCTGCCCGCTATCTCTCCCACCTCGACGCGGTCCACTCTTGGGAACGTGCCTTCAGGCGCGGCGAGATACCCGTCGCCACGAGCGAAGGCTTCAACCCGCGGCCCAAGCTGGTCTTCGCCGCACCGCTCCAGCTCGGCGTGCTCGCGGAACATGAACTGGCGGACGTCTATCTGGCCGAGAAGTGGACCGCTCCGGAGTTGCGTGAGCGGCTCGCGGCCTGCTTGCCGCTCGGCTATACCGTCGTGGACCTGTACGACGTGTGGGTCAACTCGGCGGCGATGGCGCCCCAGCTGACCGCCGCGGACTACAGGTTGACCTTGTTGAACGTGGAACAAGGCCGTCTCGAGGGCGCAGTGGCCCGACTTCTGGCCGCGAACCAGCTCACTCGTGAACGTCGCAAGGAAGCCAAGACCATTCGATACGACCTCCGGCCGCTGGTCTTCGACCTGCAGATTCGCGCCGCGGATCCCGATGCCATCACACCGGACGCGGCCGCCGGAGAAGTGGCCGGGCTTTGGATGCGGCTCCGCCACTCGCAGAATGGCGGCAGCGGGCGGGCCGAGGAGGTTGTGGCCGCCCTCGCGGAGGACCTGGGCCTGTCGGCCAAAGTGCCGGCGGCCGATGGCGAAGAGTCCGAGACCGCCGAATCGGCCCAGTCGAGCGGGCGCCCACCGATCGAAATCGTCCGACCCACACGAGAGCGGTTGTGGCTGGCCGAGGAGCTTCAACTCGCACCGCCGGGCGGGCCGCCTGAGTCCAAACCGGTCCCGAGGTAACCCGGCCTCCAGCTGGGGTTTGACGAGGGAGGGTTCCCGCCGTAAACTCCCAACTCGCGCCTCGGCTTGCCGGGGGCTTATTCGTGTCATGCACCTGAGGGGCCGCACCGCCCCCGTCACCCTTCCTGAGGACCCATGTACGCAGTCATCGAGACCGGCGGCAAGCAGTACACAGTAGAGCTCGGTACCGAGCTTGAAGTCGAGCTGCTAGATGCCGAGCCTGGCCAGGAGATCAACCTCGACCGCGTGCTGCTGGTCGTGGATGGCGACCAGCGGGCCGTCGGCCAGCCCATTGCAGAGAACGCCGGCGTCACCGCCACAGTGGTGCGTTTCACCCGCGGCGAGAAGACCATCTCGTTCAAGTACCGGCCCAAGGCTCGTAGTCGCGTCAAGAAGGGTCACCGCCAGGAGCTGATCGTCCTCAAGATCACGGACGTTCGCCTCGGCGACAAGAGCGCAGCCGCCGACGCGAAGGTCGCCGAGGACGCCGCCGCAGCCGAGAAGAGCAAGGTCAGCAAGGCCGCCGCTCGCCAGGCTGCCGAGGATGCCGCTCTCGCCGAGAAGCTTAAGGCCCGCAAGGCCGCTGAAGAAGAAGCCGCTCCTAAGGCCAAGACGACCAAGGCTCCGGCCAAGGCCGCCGTAAAGGTCGAGGCTGCTGCCAAGGCGCCGGCCAAGGCCGCGAAGGCCCCCAAGGCCGACAAGGCAGACGAACCTGCCGCCGAGGCCGCCCCGAAGGCCGCGAAGACCAAGAAGGACGAATAATCGATGGCCCACAAGAAGGCAGGCTCAAGCTCCAAGAACGGCCGCGATAGCGTTGGTCAGCGGCTCGGCTGCAAGGCCGGCGACGGCCAGTTCGTGACCGCGGGCTCGATCATCGTTCGACAGCGTGGCATGACGTTCAAGGCCGGCCCGAACGCCGGTCTCGCGCACGATTACAGCGTCTTTGCCAAGATCGACGGCACCGTGCACTACGAGCACGTCACCCGCCAGAAGAAGCAGATCCGCATCGAGGCTCTGGCGGGCGAATAGCCCCGAGCCAATAGGAAAGCGGTCCGGCGCCCGACGCGTCGCCCGCGCCACGGACGACCACCGGCGGGGGACCGCACGGAAGGCGCCTGGGAGTTCAAATGAAGACGAACGTTCACCCGAAGTATTTCCAGGCCACTGTTCACTGCGCCTCGTGCAAGACCGAATTCGAGATCGGCTCGACTCGAAATGACCTGCGAGTTGACGTGTGCAACAGCTGCCACCCGTTCTTCACGGGCAAGCAGATGATCCTGGACACCGCCGGCCAGGTCGAGCGCTTCCAGCGCCGCCTCGAGCGCACGCAGCGGGCATAGTCTTGCGTCCGCCCGAGCAATCGGGCGGGTTACGTTTGCTGCCGGCCGACGCCGCCACCCGCCGCGGATGCGGCGACCAGTGCGGCTCCACCTCTCTCAGAGGCTAGAATCCGGCCATGGCTACGTACAAGTACGGCGGTCAGGCGCTCGTCGAGGGCGTTCTGATGCGCGGCCGCAATGCCCTCGCAGTTGCTCTGCGCCACCCGGACGGATCCATCGTTTGGGCGACGGAACGCCTGGACCTGGGGCTCCGCGCCCGTCGGGCGCTGAAGATGCCGTTTCTGCGTGGCCTCGTCGTGCTCTACGACACACTCGTCACCGGCACGCGCTGGCTCGTCCGCTCGGCCACGCTCCAGGCCCTTGCCCTCGAGGGTGAGGACCAGGAGAAGCCCGGGTCGGGAAGTGGCCCGGGATCGGGCGTCGGCAATCGCGCGACCACCTCGCTGCTCGGCGGCACAATCCAGACCCTGGCCCTTGTCTTCGGCGGGCCCGCTTTCTGTGCGGCTGCTAGCGCCGGCGATGCCGGCGACGAGGACGCGCCCAAGGACTCCCAGGCCGAGACGGCCTCGGCCCCCAAGGCGGACGCCACTCCGTACACGGACCCGGACGCCGTTTCCGGCACCTCGGCCGGCCGGCCGGCCGCCACTTCCCAGGGCATGGGTAAGGGCTACAACGTGGCCGTGGGCGGCATGCTGCTGTTCAGCCTCGTGCTCGGCATCGGCATCTTCTTCCTGATCCCACTGCTGATTGCGCAGGTCACCGTCGGTCGCGTGGATCAGGGCTTCGGCCTTCAGCTTGCCGAGGGTCTCATCCGCGTCGTGATCTTCATCGGCTATCTGATGTTGGTTGGGCGGGCCGGCGACGTTCGCCGCACCTTCCAGTACCACGGCGCCGAGCACATGAGCATCCACACACTGGAAGGTGGCGATCCGCTGACCGTCGAAGCGGCCCGTAAGTACCCGACGGCCCATCCGCGCTGCGGCACGGAATTCCTGGTCGTGGTCCTGATCGTGTCCATCCTCGCCTTCGCCGTGGTCGGCAAGCTGCCGCCGCTTCTCCTGATCGCCTCGCGCATCATTCTCGTGCCGGTGATCGCCGCCATCAGCTACGAAATCCTTCAGCTCGGGGCGCGCCATCGCAACCGCCGCCTGGTCCGTTGGCTCTGGTCGCCCGGCATCTGGGTTCAGGCCATCACCACGAAGCGGCCCACGGACGACATGATCGAAGTTGCCATCGTCTCGCTCGAGCAGGCGCTTATCGCCGACGGGGCGGAGCTGCCAGCCGGTAGCACGGCCTTCGCCTGCCGGCCCATGTATCCGGAGTTCGAAGTCTCCGCGGTCTCCGCGGTAGCCGACTCGTGAGTGACGACAGGCTGGACGTAAAACTCACCGAGATCGCGACGCAGTTCGATGCCCTGAACGAAGAGTTGGCCCTGCCTGAAATCGGCAACGACGCAGCCGCGCTCAAGCGCATCGGCAAGGAGCTATCCCAGATCGAGCCCGTCGTCAGCGCCTGGCGCGAGTTGCTGGCCGCCCGCAAGGAGCTGGCCGAGGCCATCGAGATGCGCGACTCGGGCGACGAAGAGATGCACGACATGGCTCAGGAGGAGGTTCGCCGACTCCAGGCCAGAGAAGAAGAGCTGATCGACACGCTGCGCGTGCTGCTTCTGCCCAAGGACCCCAACGACGAAAAGAGCGTCATCCTGGAAATCCGCGCCGGCACCGGTGGCGAGGAAGCCAAACTCTTCGCGGCTGAGCTACTGCGGATGTACCTCCGCTTCGCCGAGCGCCACCGCATGAACGCCGAGGTCATCAACATCGGCGAGACCGGTATCGGAGGCATCAGCGAGGCTATCGTCGAGGTTTCCACCAAGGGTGCTTACAGCCGGTTCAAGTTCGAGGCCGGCGTTCATCGCGTCCAGCGCATTCCCGTGACCGAGTCCAGCGGGCGGATCCACACGTCCACCGCCACCGTCATCGTGATGCCGCAAGCGGAAGAAATCGAAGTCGAGATCGACGAGAGGGACATCCGCGTCGACGTCTATCGCTCCACCGGTCACGGCGGCCAGTCGGTCAACACAACGGACTCCGCCGTTCGGATTACGCATTTGCCGTCCGGCCTGGTGGTCGCAATCCAGGATGAGAAGAGCCAGATTAAGAACAAGGCCAAGGCGCTCGTGATCCTGCGCAGCCGACTTCTGGATCTCGAGCGGGCCAAGGCTGCCGCGGCTGAGTCGGTAGTCCGGCGCAGCATGGTCGGCGCGGGCGAGCGATCTGAGAAGGTCCGAACCTACAACTTCCCGCAGGACCGGCTCACGGACCACCGCATCGGCATGGACCTCCACAATCTTCCCAACGTCATGGACGGCGACATCGACAAGCTGGTCGATGCTCTGGCCAATGCCTATCAGGCCCAGCTCCTGTCGTCCTTGGGCGACACGCCGGACGCGTAGCGGTTCTGCGGTAGAGGGCGGACCCAAGTGGCGACGATCGGCGAACTCCTTATGTCGGGAACGGCCCGGCTTCGAGCCTCCGGGTCTGAGAGCCCGCGCCTGGATACGGAGCTGTTGCTCGGCTGGACGATAGGCGCCGAGCGAACGGCGCTGATCGCGCATCCCGAATCTGTCGTCGGCGCCGATGCCGCCGCGGCCTTCGAGGCTGGCTTGGCCCGGCGTGAAGCCGGTGAACCGATCGCCTACATCCGCGGCTTCAAGGAGTTCCACGGCCTGGCCTTTGCCGTCGACCCGCGCGTGCTGATCCCGCGGCCGGAGACGGAACTGCTGGTCCTAGAGGCGGAGAAGGACGTCGCCTGGCGGCTGACCTCCGCGCCGCGCCCGGCCGGCACGCCCAAAGTCCGCGTCATCGATGTGGGCACCGGTTCCGGCGCCATTGCGGTTGCGCTGGCGACGCTGCTTCAGAAGCGGCGAATGCTGGCGGAGGTGGACATTCTGGCGGTCGACTATTCAGAGGAGGCGCTCGAGCTGGCGCGCGAGAATGCCGTCGGCCATGCCGTCGCAGACGCAATCACCTTCGCTCGGGCGGACCTGTTGCCGGCCGATTCGGCCCCTTTCGATCTGATCCTGGCCAATCTGCCCTACATACCGGCCGGGGACATCGAGGGGCTGCCGGTCGCGGCCTCGTTCGAACCGAGGTTGGCTCTGGATGGTGGGCCCGATGGGTTGGATGTGGTGCGGAGATTGCTGGCCGCGATGCCGGAGGCTCTGCGCCCGGGTGGCTCGGCGCTTCTGGAGATCGGCTACAACCAGGGGCCGGCCGTCGAGGCCGTGGTCGCGGCCCTCCCGGGCGATTGGGACTGCCGGATCCAGGCCGACCTATCGGGTAAGCCTAGACTTGTCCATGTGGAGCGTATTTGATGGTGGAACCTCGCCTGCCGATTCTCCTGATTGCTCTGGACATCGATGGCACCCTCGTCGACGAGAATCTCATCGTGGGCCGGCGGACGATGGATGCGGTCTCCGAGGCAAGGCGTCGAGGAATCCATGTCTGCCTAGTGACGGGCCGAATGGCCACGAGCGCCGTTCCGTTTGCGGAGACGCTGGGTCTGACCGGGCCGGTTGTGGCCCAGCAGGGCGCGATGGTCCGCACGATGCCGGCGCCGGGGTCAACGCGGCCCGGCCGCCTGCTCTACCACCGGCCGCTCCGCCCTGAGATCACCCAGGAAGTGGTCCGCTGGTGCCAGGAGCGCGACCTGACGCCCCACTTCAACTACCTGGAGTGGATGATCGTTGGGTCCAACGAAGAGCGGCTGGACGAATACCGCCTCTTCGTCGGCGACCGCCTGCGCATCATTCCGGACGTGGCGGTGCGAGCGGCGGGGCTCGTCACCAAGGTCGTGGCCATCGGCAACGGCAATCACTCGCTGGCTGTGCTGGACGAGGGCCGGGCCCGGTTCGCCGGCCGAGCTGAAGTCACGTTGAGCCATCCGCGCTTCCTCGAGTTCCTGGCCCCGGGCGTTTCCAAGGGCCTGGGTGTGCGCTGGCTGGCCCGGCACTTCCGTGTGCCGCTTGCTCAGTGCCTGGCCATCGGCGACCAATACAACGACCTGGAGATGATCAGTGAAGTCGGTCACGGAGTGGCCATGCCGAGTGCGCCGGCCGCGGTGCAGGCCGCGGCCAGGTTCGTGGCGCCTCCGGTGGGGGAGGAGGGCGCGGCCCAGATGATCGAGCGGATTGCGCTCGAGGGGTGGCGCGGGATGGCGAGTGGCGCCGCCAACGGCTACGGGGCCGGCGCTGACGCGGGCGGCGGGCGGCCAGTTATCGAACGCGGAGTGAAGTGGCGATGACGGGCCAGGGCCTACGGCGGTGACCCACCAGGGCCTGCGGCCCAGGCGGGCCCGGCTGCTCCCCGATGACGTCTCCGGGCGCGCGGCGGCAGTCGCGGTGCTCAAGGCCGGCGGCATCGTGGCCATGCCCACGGACACGGTCTACGGCGTGGGAGTGGCTCTGAACGCACCCGACGGACTGCCGCGTCTGTTCGCGGCAAAGGATCGGCCGCTGGACAAGGGCATCGTCCTGCTCGTGGCTGACGTCGAGCAAGCGGCGACCGTGGGGGTGTTGACGCCGGCCGCGCGGGCCCTGGCGGAGCGGTTCTGGCCGGGCGGGCTCACGCTGGTACTCGCCCAGGCTCCTGGCGCCCGGCTCCCGGCTGTTCTGACCGGCGGGGCCGCCACGATTGGCGTCCGCATCCCGGACCACGAATGCCCACGCGCCCTGGCCCGCGAGTTGGGGCCGCTGCCCGTCACGTCGGCGAATGTCTCCGGTCAACCGGCCGCCAGCAACGCGGTGGATGTCATGGCCCAGCTCGGCGAACGCGTCGAGTTGGTTCTCGACGACGGCCCGGCTCGGGGCGGCGTCCCTTCCACGGTCGTGGACTGCTCGGGTGGGGAGCCGCGAGTTCTGCGGGCAGGCGCCATTGATGCGGGCGTCATTGCTCAGGCGCTTTCTGAAGATGGGACGGGGCCGATCTAAGGTAGTCCGGTGCCCGTTCTGGCCCGTGCTACACTGAACCCGTGTTACACGAGAGCAGGTGACCAGATGGCCAATCTGACGATCTCAATTCCCGAGGCCGTTCTCCGCAAGGCCCGTATCCGGGCTCTCGAGCACCGAACGTCGGTCAACGCCGTGGTACGCGACTACCTTGAGCGCTACGCCGGCATCGGCCCCACCGCCGAAGCCCTGGCCGGATTCCTCACTCTTGCCGAGGCTGCTCACGCCAGCAGCGGTCCGAACGGGCGAACATGGACGAGAGATGGGCTCGATGACCGAACGAACCTTCGTTGACACGAACGTCTGGGCGTACGCGGTCGACGAAGCGGATCCGGCCAAGCGCGCTCGGGCAATCGCGCTGCTCCAGCCGTCCGCGGACTCGGACTTCGTAGTCTCGACGCAAGTCCTGATCGAGTTCTACGTGGTCGTTACCCGCAAGTTGGCGACTCCTCTGACGGGGGAGGCGGCTCAGGCCATGGTTGACGAGATGGCGAGATTGCCGGTCGTGCCAACGGATTCGCAGCTCGTGTTGGCCGCAATGGCCGGCAGTCGGGAGTGGGGCATCTCGCTGTGGGATGCGCTGACAATTTGCGCCGCGGAAGTCTCAGGCTGCAACCTCGTACTCAGCGAAGACCTCAAGCATGGCGGCACATACGGCTCCGTTAGGGTTGAGAATCCGTTTCTCACCGGCGCTTAGGCCTTCGGCGGGTACCCTCCACAGTCGTTCTCTCGCTCGCACGACGCCGTCCCCGCTCATCGGCGACAATAGAGACCGATCCGGTCGATGGCGCGTCGAGTGGCGGATACGGCGGCCGAACGGACAGGCGCAGAGCAAGGAGAGCCACCATGACGATCGCACGCCGAGAAGGGATCGCCTGGGCCCGGCTGGCCGACGTAGACCCCGAGCTGTGGGCGGCCATTCGCGGCGAGACGGATCGCCAGCGCTGGAAGATCGAGATGATCGCCAGCGAGAACTACACCTTCGCCGCGGTGATGGAGGCGCAGGGTTCGCCGCTCACCAACAAGTACGCCGAAGGTCTCCCGGGCAAGCGCTACTACGGTGGCTGCGAATTCGTGGACATGGCCGAGCGCCTGGCCCAGGATCGCGCCCTGGCGCTCTTCCCCGGCGCCGAGCACGTCAACGTCCAGCCGCACTCCGGCGCACAGGCCAACATGGCCGCCTACTTCTCAGTCCTCACGCCGGGCGACAAGGTTCTGGGTATGAACCTGGCCCACGGCGGCCACCTGACCCATGGTTCGCCGGTCAACTTCAGCG
>OCZT010001069.1_pt1 | contig 28208 bp, 19 predicted proteins | sample 1539031 | NCBI WGS metagenome assembly OCZT01 (sample SAMEA3539308, study PRJEB22396) | soil metagenome | biome: tundra; feature: field; material: soil | place: USA | collected 2010-05 | depth 0.15 m | reverse complement strand
TTACAACTAAATCGCCAAGTATCTCTTTAAGAATATTATTTTGAGGGTACCCATGACCTAAATGTTGTCTGAACCCTTCAGCATATTTGGTGTTTATTTCTTTTCCTCTCGTTTCAGCAAATCGTTTCATCGAAAGGATATATTCATCCATTTTATGATGTGCCTTTAACCAATTTCGTTGACTTTTATGACAAGCAAGCATTTTCTCTTTGATTCCTATCTCATCTGTAATATCAACGTAAATAGATGGTTGGATTGGATTGCCTAACTTATCTTTACCTTCAAGTGGATCAGAATAATACAAATAAGGCACAGGTTCAAAAGGTTCTTCAATTACTTCAAGATTTTTCATACCTGAAGAGAAACAGGCAGTTTGAACAATCATGCTGGTCATCTCATGGTCAATCATATAATCAGTTGGACTTGCCGTAAAAACAATAGTTGGACGTATTCTTCGGATTAAGGCAGTTGTTTTGTTAATTGTTTCACGATTATACACAATATAAACATCTTCGAAGTCAAGGCAGTGATAAGTTCCTTCTAAAAATTCGACAGATTTTGAAGCCTCTGCTTTCCTAATACGGCTTATCTCTTCTTGTGTATATTCAGCAGTTCCTTTATCGCCCGGAGTAAAGGTAGCGATATGAACTGTCCAACCGGCTTTTTTTAATAAAAATAGTGCGCCTGCACACATAAATTCAGCATCATCGGGATGTGAAAATATTCCTAATACATTCTTTCTCATATCATGTTATAATATTAAATATTAACAACTTTCCCTGTCTTCGCTGATTTATAGCAGGGTGAAATAAGTACTTTAGGCACTCAAAGTTCCTACTCTTAAACTGCTTTTTGTATTTTAATTATGGCTTCCGCAAACTTCTCCATGTCCTCTTTCAGACCTAGCATTCCATGCTGCAATATCCATACAGCCTCCTCATAACATGCTTTTTCTGTAACTGGGCAACTTACTTTAGTATAATCAACCTCTTCAGGAATTGCATAGCACATAAAATTCTTATTCTGGAAAAGAGGCTGTTTATATAAGGGCTGAGGATATCCCATGAAGCAGGGAACTCCTTCTGCAGCAAGCATTTGAGTAAATCTTGATTTTGACAGGTTATTAAATTTTAATTTGTCATACTTAAAGATATAAATATGATAACTATGTAATGTCTCTCCCAGACCTCTGGTAAGAGGTTTTATCCCGTCTATTTTTTCAAGCAATGAGTTCAGGTAAGTGCCATTCTCATGACGACGTTTGGTTTGCTCTTTAAGCCTTTTTAGCTGAGTTGAAAGAAGAACAACCTGTAATTGTGTGATGCGGTAGTTGCAACCAAGGTTATGATGCTCATACCATTGTCCTCCTTTCACTCGCCCACAGTTTCGGAGTGAGTTCATCATATCAAATAATTTTTCGTCATTGGTAATAACCATTCCTCCCTCACCACTGGTAAGGTTTTTGGAAGATTGAAAGCTGAAGCACCCGGCATCACCAATACTCCCGAGTTTCTTCCCTTTATATTCCGCACCATGACCGTGACAGGCATCTTCAATCACGCGAAGATGATGTTTTTTTGCGATAGCCATTATAGCGTCCATATCGCAAGCCTGCCCGGCAAAGTGCACAGGGATAATTGCTTTTGTCCGATTTGTTATCGCCTTTTCAATTTCAGCCGGATTAAGGTTGTAAGTATCAGGGTCAATGTCAACAAATACAGGCACACAATTGGCTTCAAGGACGATAGAAGCAGTAGCGATGAATGTGTAAGGAGGAACAATTACTTCATCTCCGGGTTTAACGCCACAAGCAATCAAAGCAAGGCGCAAAGCCACTGAGCCGTTAACGCAGGTTAAGGCATATTTGGTTCCGCAAAAAGAGGCGAACTCTTTTTCAAAGGCTTCCACAGCATCGCCACAATCAGGGTTTCCCCACTTTCCACTGCGAATGATTTCGGCAACGACATTGACATCTGTTTCATCATAAATGGGCCAGGCAAAATTTTTATCTATTGTTTTTGGCCCTCCGTTAATTGCTAAATTCTGTTTCATTGGTTATTAATTAATATGGTTGTAACACAAACAGATGGTCTGAAGGGATGATTCAGGCATGCATTCGGTTGGTTGGGTGTTGTTTTTCATACATTGGGCAAAATAGGCAATCTCATTATAGTAGCCGGCACTTGCATCCCCGGCAGGTACTTCCTTAATGGTATTATCGTCTGCTATCTGGATCATATCGCCTTTTAATGAAGTATAAAGAATACTTGCTTTTTCAAACTGGGCAATATATCCCGCCTGAAATGGGAAGTTGGAATGAAATATATTTCCCCCTTCTATCTTAACATGAACATTTTTATCTTTATAGCTCCACATGGCACTGATATAGTCGTGCTTACTCAATCCGCCGGGAAGATAGTTGCATTTTATGTCCGTCGGTAATCCCAGTACATGGTTGGCGAAGTCAATATCATGAATGACAAGGTCGAACAGGGCGCCCCCAGATGTGCCTGTAACCTGTTTCTCTTTCCACTGGCCCCATCCCGGAAGACCGGAGAACCTTGACAGAGAAAGGAATTTCAATTTGCCAAACTCTTTTGAATCAATCCATTGCTTTAGCTTCTGATAAGACGGCATAAATCTAACCACATGTCCGACCATGAGAATCTTTTTTTTCTGTTCTGCCAGGCTGATCAGTTCTTCAGCCTGTTTGATATCGAGGCAGAATGGCTTTTCAAGAAAAACATGTTTATCGTGCAATAAGGCTTTTTTGGTCATTTCGTAATGCAGATTGGTGTGGACACAGATATTCACTGCATCCAGTTCTTCAGAGAGAAGGCAATCATCAAGGTTTGAATATTTATGAATGCTTGCCAGATCCCTGGCATCAATATTTCCTGTCGGGAAGTTACCGCTTTTTGCATCCAGATTCTTTTCAATTAATGCCGGATTGGCATCAATAATGGCCACTAATTTGAGATCCTTGTTTTTAAGGATGTTCATTGTATGTGTCATTCCCATAAACCCAAAACCTATGACTGCTACTCTTTTCATTTACAGCTATTAATTTATCTTAACGTGTTTAGTTGAAAACGCTCGCTTTATCAGGAAAGCCCCAAATCCAAGTGCAGTACAACTTCCCAGAATAATAATCATCCAGTTACCAACGAAAATGGCATTTGTTGCCATAACTAACCCAAAACAAGCAATGATTCCTAACAGGCAATCGAAAATCTGTGATCTCAGTGTTTGATCGTGCCCAGGTAAAGATGGATACTTCATTCTCAGTTTCTTCCATCCTGCAGGTGGGCGACAACGCATATAGAACTTCTGAAGAGTCTCATCCGATTCCGGAGGAGTAATAATGGTGACAAGACTTATCACTGACAAGGCAATAATGAAAAGTATCCCTGTCCCCTGCCAGATTGGTTTGTGCTGAAAATCAAGTATAAACCAGAAAAGAATGGTTAATGGTATTCCAAGAACAGTGGCAGCCATTTCTCCCCAAACATTAAACCGTGGCCAGAAAAACCTGAAATATGCCAGTGGTAACCAGAAGATTACAACAACAGAATTAATAAATACAAACCAGCTTACCATGTTGTCAACGAAAAATATGGCTATTAGTGAAGCTACAATGAACAATATCAGAGTAGTCATCCTGCTAATATTTACCTCCTGTTTTTTACTTAAATCAGGTTTTAATTCCTTGTAGAAATCATTCACAATGAAACTGCTGCCCCAATTAATTAGTGCGCTCAACGTGGACATGTAAGCAGCAACTTCTGTTGCAACCAGCAATCCCGTAAAGCCGTAAGGAAGATGACTGGCTTTTATCAGCTCACCCCAAGCGAAAGCCGGATCTTTCAAAATTTTGAAACCCTCAGGAGCCAGTCCATATTTGGAGACCAGGTCACTGGACCAAAACATAGTAATACAGATAATACCTAATCCTAGTAATGGGATGATCCTAAGACTTAATGAAATAAATATACTGAAGAGCTGACCACCTAAGGCATGTTTTTCATTTTTTGCTGCCATGAATCTCTGAGCTGACATTCCTTCCCCTGCAGTTGGCGAACCTGCAAAGAAAAACCCCATGATCACAAACATTAAAAGAGTGAGAGGAGGAGTTATATCTGAAACAGGATTTAATGATAATGCATTCTGACGGACACTTTCAACATGTGAAATAATTGAAGCCCATCCTCCTTGCTGAGGGATAATAATTACGAGAAAGGCAAGGCTGCCTGCAATCAAAATTATCATCTGCACAACAGATACCATTACAGATCCTATCAGTCCGCCCGTTAGAGTGTATATCAGGGTTACTGTCCCGAACAGAAGAAGAATAGATACCATTGACATAGGTACAAGAGGGGATATGATCTTTGCAAAGAAGCCTGTTATATAAGCCATGGTAATGATTGAAAATAAACACATTGTCAGAGCATAAGCTCTTCTTGCAAAAACAGATGTTTTACCACCGTACCGTAATGAAATAAGTTCTGCAGTAGTAACTATCTTCATCCTTTGCCACATCTTAGACCATATAATAGCTACGAGTGGCATCCATATTATCCATTGTGCCCACCACAACCAGTTGCCTGAAAATCCAAACAAAAAAATCAGCATCACAAATGCACCCAAACCAGAGTGAGCGGCAGAATTTGAAATGCCAAGAGACCACCACGAGAGATTCCTGTTTGCTGTAAAGAATCCTTCCTGCCCTTTTGTTGCTGCCGACTTGGTGTACAATACCCCCACAACCATCGAAAGCAACGTGAAAATAATAAGTATTATCCAATCAAAGCTGTTCATAAAATATTTGTTTTGTAATTTTCTAATTCATTTGAATTCATTCTTAACACTGATTTTTAATTATCATTTTATCAATTTATTAATAGCATTGACAGCTCCCTCAAGATAGATTTTTTCAATCTGGGGAGAAAGCGGGGATGGCAATACTTCATAGATATAAGACTGATCAGCTTCATAACCTTTCTTTTCAAAAACATCTGCGGTTGGAATATATGCACCAACTCCATGCACATAAGCAACACAGAGAATCTGGTAATCGGAGAAAAGCCTTTTCAATTCCAGCTGATATTTTACAAATAACTCTCCCTGAGTAAAGAAGATAATTACTTTGCCAAGTTTTACTACATTAATTTTAAATGGAAATGAAGTTTTAACTTCATTTTTATCGATCATTTCATATACCTTTTTTTTCCAGCGATCAAGCATCTCCTGCCATGTGAAAAATTCCGTAATGTCGGATGCTTTTCTTTTTGCTTCCCTGGCAATATGCTCTTTAGTGATTATCTGATCTCTGAATGGTACCCAGATAGTCTTTGCTATTGTTTTAATATCCAGGTTATCATAAAAACGGGACATCTTAACTGAAACTACAGCATTGCCAAGATGTTCCCCAACTCTATCTGTGATAACCGGATCAATATTATGTTCTACGCGGGGCTGCAGATCTCCTGCTGCTCCATTTAAGAATACTGCCATTCCTCCTTCTTTCTGTTCTACAATCTCGCGAGCTTTCCCGGGGTAATCTGTCGAAATATAATTACTTTCATAACCTAAGGTAACCGGATGGCAGGCATAATTGAAAATAGTAACGTTCCGGAGACCAGTCTCATTTGTCAGCTGAAGGATTCCAACTTCTTCATCGCGTAAACCATCCGGATCTCCAACCCGATAGGCCAGTCCTCCTCCTTCAGGTTTTACGTCCCGCCTGGCGATGTTAATATCACATTCGCCTTTACCATATTTCAGAATTGCTTTATTAAAACCTTCCTGATCGGTAATGGTCATGCAGGCATTATCAGAAATCTGAAAAATTAATGACCTGATATAGAGATCATTTGCCTCAGATCTGCCGAATTCCATCTCCGGTGCAGAATGTGTATGAATTGATGTGATGAGAACAGAGTCAATATCAATACCTGTTTTTTGAACAATACGATCTTTTATTGACTGAATTATTTCGGGATAAACATCCATCAGATCATTTACAATCAGGCATATAATGACTTCCCCCTGTTTCAGTACCACACATCTGCTTGTTAGTCTGCGATGTATATCTGTGGATAATCCTTTACGGTTAGCATAACCGCCTAGAAAGAGGTTCTCATTTGGAGTAATATCGATCAGACTATAATTAAAAAATAACATGTTAAATCTAAGATTTAAATATTTTTAGTTAATCCTTATCAATTCGGTTTTTTCTTCATTCTCTAGCGTTGGATATTTACCGGACCCCAAATGAGGGTCTGGTAAAACCAGCGATAAACTATACTTAAGATTTCTTGTTGTTTTAATCTCATCCATTTCATCTTAATTGTAAGTTGTAGCAGTTAATAATGTGTTGGTTTTATCACCTGCTGTGCCTTTTAGATAATTCCTCAGCATCCTGTTATCATGCTTCAGGTGCGAAATCAATTCTTCTATTTCTGCCCTTGATCGGCATCGTTCTTCCCTTTTCTTTTTCATCCTGATAGTGATGTTTTTTCCTTTATGTTTTTTGTTTTAATACTCTAAGTATAAGCAATATATATCATTTTTTTGCATTTTTATATTACTTTTTTAAGTTTTAATTCATCTACAAGTCGTTCTCAAAATAAGGTTAAAATCTTTTCTAAATTTCACAACTTACAATTGTGAGAAAAATAAAAATATTAAGGCTACTAAAAACGCTCAAAACCTAAGGATATTTTATATGCATCTGATTTCCCATCCAATCAATATCTTTTTGTATCGTTTGACATTCGGCATCATACATTCCCGGAAAATATTTTTTTAAATCGGTTAATACCCGCTTAAGATTATCCACAAACAAACGCGAAGACACATACCCATGTTTTAGTTCGGTAATAGCCTCAAACGATATGCGAGCAGAATTTCGACTATAACGGTAGTGATCAGTTTGTTCCAAAAAACAACCATAATAAATTTCTATTACATCTTTCAGGGTATTGGCTTGTTCGGGCGAATTAGTTAAATTCAATATAGTTTGTCCAATTGACCGGTTGGGGTCATATTCTTTAGGATTCCACGCGTAATCTCCACAGGTATATAACGCAATCCGGCTAAATTGACTTTGGGTTTTCATAGGGTTTGCCATATAACCGTCTGCTACTGTGCAAAGGTCTTTGTCTCTTAATACAAGAGGCCCTAAATTCATCGACTGCGTACCGTCATTAACAGGATAGTTATCCCAAATGATAATCCTGTGATTGATCAGATCTTTAAATTCTTTCGTCTTTTCAGTGGTGACAGGACCGCAAAAATCGAGTCCGGTATAAAAACAATAAACTTCAGGATTTAATTCCTTAGCTAATTTTTTAAGGTAATTGATATTTTCTGGATTTCCCGCATAATGAGCAGTAGCATAAACAGATGGACATAAAATCATTTTAGCGTTGGGATTCATTTTTTTCAGCCGTTTTAATAACAGGTTGACAAAACGCGCCTGACCACCTGCATCCAACCCTTTACTGATGTCGTCTAAACTTACACAAAACCAGTTCACACCCAATCCCGCCATCCATTTATAATGAGCCCAAAGAATCTCTATATCCTCTTTATTATCATAGTTAAATTCCTTTTCGGCCATAAAATTGGGATTCAGTGAGAAACAGAACTCAATCCCGTTAACCTTACACGCTTTTACGATTTCTTCATAGCCTGCTATAAGATTGGGGGATAACGGTTTCCACCATTCATTGGGGTTCGGAAAATCAAACATCGAAAGATAACAATTCATAAAGAAGTTAAACTTAAATTTTTTAAAGTAAGGTATCTCTTTTAACGTTTGTTCCGGTGTCCAGTCCCATCCTTTTGTTCCCCGTAAGCTAAAACCCGGTTTCTCCCCATCTTTTAGAGGCTCCGGTATCTCCTTTTTTACAGCAGGAAGTGTCACATAAAAATTCTCAAATATATTTTTTACGGAATCTTTATCACCGTGAGCATCAATCTGTATGTTTGGATTATGAGGAATTTCAGGTATTGAAAAATTTGCCGTTAAAACAGACTTTTCTTTTGTAGGCGCTGCATACACTAAAGTATTGCTGTTATTTTGTGCGTAGCTGCTGCAACTCAACAGTATCAAAGAAAATACTGCTATCACTCTTGAATATTTTTTCATGTGTTTTATTTTATGGTGTTTGAAGTTTAATCTCTTTTGTGTCAAGTTTCACAAGGTTGTTTATGATAACCTGTTTTAATAATTTTCAAATCAATGTGTCCAATTCTTTATTAAGTTTTTGTAACTACACAGGCGATAAAATTTTAAAATATTTCTGAACAGAAAAACATTTTGCGAAGATGTTTATAAACACCAGAATGTTAATAAGTTTTAATTATATGCCGTTAGACCGATAAAAATAGTAATGTTAATCCCCTACTTTTATTAATACACCTTCGCCCGCCGTCAACCATAATCCATTTTTATGATCATCCATATCCCTTCTTTTCATAATGGGCATTAGAGGCCCATCTTTAGTGGCAGATATTACCCATGTCTTTTCCTGGGCTGTTTTTGTTGAAAAAGTAAACTTTACTGACCGTTCAAGACTTAAGTTAACTATCATAATATATCTGGTCCCAATATCGTTAACAAATTCACCAATCATCATTGGCCCATCGCTTTGTACTGATTCTACAACCTTACCGGGTAATAGCGAAAGTGAACTATCTGAAGCCGGTGATGTAAAATAAACTCCTGTTGAAGTAAGCTGATTCATTATTGGGCCAAGAGTTGAAATTTGCCTATTTACTTCTTTCAAATAATACCAGCTTAAAGTCTTATTTTGTTCGTTATCTATAGGGCTATATTCATATGCTGATAAATACGTGTATTTATACCACGAAATTCCATCGCAACCAGCGGCCAGGGAAGTATAAGCCTGAAAAAGCATATTGGGCAGTGAAGGAATTGTTGTAATATGATCAATTTGATTTGAAGAAACAATATTCCAGTATGGCAAATTATATTTTAAGGCTATACGCCTGACATCCATAAGGTTAGTATAATAACTTACATTCTTTTTATCTTTTAAATCCATAGAAAGCTGCACCCCATAATTGTCATAACTAATAAATTGAGGCTTAACCTCATTAACATATCGTTCAAGATACTCTGTATAAGTTTTTGCTCCTAACTGTGAAACAATTTGTTCCGATGTCGAAAATGTACCATAATTCGGAAAAAGATTGATATAGGCAAGCTTGCCAGGTGCGTACTTTTTTACTGCAGCTACAGCTTTTCCTAATGCAGAAAAATCTAAAGTAGATGGTTCATCCATTAAAAAATAACCTATAATAGCATCACTATTACCAGAGCTATCAATCAGCATTTTAACTTTTCTGTCAATTTCTTCATCTGATAAATTACGCCACAACCACGGGAGCGGTTCGGTATCATTTCTAAAAAAATATATATTCATAATTGCCTTTAAATGTAATTTTTCAACTCGATGTATATCATAAGGTCTTATGAATCCAGCTATATTAAAATTGCAATCGGCAATATCTTTTAAAGAATCTCCAGAGTCAATAAAATCCCAAGGCAGAATAGGATAGAATTTGGTCGGGAATTTTATACCTTCAGTATTTTCTTGTTGGGCATACGAGACAGTGCCAATCAACATTATCATCATTAACATTAGATACATCTTTCCAGCGATAAGAAATTTATAAGGAATTGTTTTCATAATTTTATATTTATTTGCATTATTACTTAAATATCTAATTTGAATTTTTTGAATCGGAAATAATCCGGTATATGAGCAAAAGCTATTCAATTACGGCCAAATTAGTTTAAATCCGCAATTTAAATTTCTGTATGACATTGCTCTTTGGGGTATTTACCCCTCTTTAACCTGATTTTTGAACTATGAGGGCATATTTATCCCATTCACTCCCGTGTTGGCACTCATGTTTTCATGCTACCGCAAGGATCCCCATTGCAAGTCCTGCTCCTACTACAGAAGCAGCGTTTGTTTTTTAATTTAATGGTTTCTCAAAATTAGATTATGCCAACCTTGCTGATGAAATCCCTGCGGTTTAATTTGTTTTTCATTTTATTTTCTTCCTTTTTGCTGGCATAATCATCTAATTCTACTCAGAGAAATCTGATCATTGTGTTTTAATTGTGGTGCTATAGTTGTAGTAGCTTCCCGGAGCATCAGTAAGACCGGCAGCCCGGATGTAATATTCTGTTCCTGCCGTCAGACCTGTAATGGTAAAGATCATTTCACCTGTTGTCAGGTTCTGTGACGTAACAGTATTAGTAAGCTGCCCGCCGCCAGAGAATGTGTATAGATTTGGATTATCTATGGTACTCCACACAACAGCTAACTGATTCAATATCTGGTCAGCATAAACCTTACTGTATTCAACTTTAACTGTTGCAGTTGTTCCATTAAGACTCTGGAGAATAGCTTTCAACCTCACGTTTGGAAGAACTTTAATAACAGCCTCATTATTCCCCCCCCCGGTGATTGTGATCCTCATTGTGTCTCCAACTATCTTGAAAGCCCCAACAGCAAACAGTTTGTAATCACCCGGGAACAATGCAGCATTTTCAAAATGTCCGTCAGGAAAGGACGTACTTAATATTGGCTGATTTGAATTCCTTTCATAGAGATTAATCACAGTGCCGCCATTAACACCACCATTCTCAATCATGTCATTAGTCACATTATCTATCACCTTACCGGATAATGTCGCACTTGGCGCATTATAATTATCAATTTTACAACTTACGACTGACATTATTATCAGAAGTAAATAAAATATATTTCTCATTTTCATATTTATTTTCATTTTTATACAAATTACCAGCCCGGATTATTAATAATATTCTGATCAGTACTTATGTAGGTCGAGAGATTGCTGTAATAGTCCTTTTCCTCAAAAACTCTTGACAATCCTTCCTCTATAGGGTAACCACTAATTTTTTCGAAGGTATATTTGTAACCACTACCTGTATATTTGAGATAAGGCCAAAGTCCGCGCATAAGAGTGTTTTTGAAAAGGTCTCTACCTATTCTCCATCGTCTCATATCCCAGAACCGTTTATCCTCAAATGCCAGCTCCACTCTTCTTTCGTTACGTAATCTGTCAATAGTCAGTTCTCCCGAGGTAAGTAATTTTATACCGGCACGGTTTCTTACTTCGTTAATTGCATCAAGCGCCTGCGGGAGATTGGTTCCCATTTCAAGTGCAGCTTCTGTATAATTTAGCAGTATCTCTGCATACCGTATCTCAATGTAATTCTGATCAGACCAGGTAGCTTCTCTAGCACTTTTCATATTGAGAATTTTCCTGATGTAAAAACCTGTCTTTGAATAGCCGTTTCTTGGGTATGGGCCACTAATACCAACTTGTAGTGTGGAAGGATCTTTGGGGAATGGAACCTGCTCACTTTCATAAAGTGTTCCATCTGTATCATAAATACCCCTGTAGATCTGCATTGTGTCTCCGGCAAAGATAGATCCAGATCGGAGAATACTTGCATCGAAACGAGGATCTTTATTCCTAAAGAGATCATCAGGTGAATCAAATACCTTGCCGTCAACATTTAATGTTCCAGGGGTTCCATCAATATATTCATACGCTTCCACTAAATCGAGAACAGGGCATATTCCACTTCCGCCTGAAAACCATGCAGGACGGTTAGTGGCATCATAGCTATGAATTTTATCCGGGTAACTGTAAGTTTTCTGAAAGATGACCTCTTTATTGTCTTTATCAACAAAGATTTGCGTATAATTTTTAACAGGATCACCAGTCTTGCTTGCAGGATTATAAAATTTGTCATATAGACCGTATTCATTACTTTCCATAACAGCTTTAGAAGCATTTATTGACTCGGTGAAATAGGTATTTGCTTTTAAAGCAGGAATACCTATCAGCCCGTTTAGCTGAACACTACCATATTTTGCTATTGATCCGGCATAGAGCATTGCTCTTGATTTCAATGCCTGTGCAACCATCTTTGTGGCACGGTTAGAATTACTGGCATCCCGTGAATCGGGAAGATCTGCAATTGCTGCATCAAGGTCATTCAAAATGAAGTCGTATACTTCGGCTTCCGTATTTCTTGGAACCTGTAATGAATCAAGGTTGTTATTGAAAACTTGTACTTCCTGTATAATCGGCATACCTCCATATTTCTTAACAAGGTCAAAGTAATAAAAAGCACGAATGAAACGACCTTCAGCAACGAATTCTTTGATACTGGCTTCCGGAATGGTTGCTGTTTGGACACGCTTTATTAAATAATTGACTTTCCGAATCCAGGTATACATATCGGTATTTAACGTTAAAGAAACGTTCCCATAATTGGACTCAATGTTATACCATGAAAAACCACCTGAAGATTCGTCTGCTATATTAGCAGAGTAAATGTTTCCATAGTCGACAAAAAACCCCATAGGCATAGCGTCATATAATGGGACCATATAGGATTTAATCAAGTCCTCCGATACCCATACATCCGCGTCTGAAATTATATTCAATGGCTTTCTATTTAATGTATCTTTAATACAGCCTGATAGAAGTATCATTGACAAAAAGATTACGATTTTTTTACTTTTCATAATAGCTTAATTAAAATGTTATATTGATACCAATATTATATGTTTTCTGCTGAGGATAGTATGATAACCTTCCGCTTGGAGTCTCCGGATCAATTGGACCTAATCCTGAGAAAGTCAGCAAGTTCTGCCCGCTTAATGCTACAGCCAGACCCTGAACACCGTAACTTTTCAAAAATTCGCTTTCAAGGTTATAACTGATACTAAACGATTTCAATCTAAGATAAGTTGCATTCAATAACCAGAAAGAAGAGTTATATTTATTATTAGCTGCACCGTCGTTTATAGTTGCAGGATATTTTCCCGGGATCCATGCTGAATTGGGATCTGTCGGATCCGCATGATGCCAGTTGTCCATAAAGTAAGCATAAGTACTCATACCATTTGCAAAAGGCTGAATAAGGTATTGCTGCTCCTGTAAATTGAAATTAGCGGCACCCTGCCAGTTCATGTCAACTGTAATCTTTTTCCAGGCAACATTAATTCCCAAACCATAGTTAATCTCAGGATTATTTGCTCTGCCGATAATTTGAACGTCCCCATCGTTAATAACCCCGTCCTTATTAAAGTCCTCATATTTTATATCGCCGGGTCTTAAAGTGGAATTCGCTTTGCCATCTTGTATGGGTGATGAAAGGATGTCTTTCTCTGACTGGAACTGTCCTATTGCTTTGTACCCCCAGTACAGGTTATTCCACCTGTCAGCATTATTATTTCTCCAATTGTCATATTGATTGTAGAAGGTTCTCTGTTCCAAATGCTTATTTTTCAGCCTTGAATAAGAAAGGTTTGTTGAAAGCCTGTATTTAATCTCACCTACATTGGAACTATGCGCCAAAAAGATTTCAAAACCTCTTGCATCATCAGAGTTCAGGTTTTCGTCGGGTAAAGTTGCTCCAAATGTACTTGGCAACTGGATTGTTCTTTTAGCCAGTAATCCATCTCTTTTACGGTAAAACACGTCAGCCTCAATTTCGAGCAATCTCTTCCAGAGGCTCAGGTCAACACCCAAGTCAAAAATCTGACTCTTTTCCCATGTAATATTTGGGTTTGGTGTTCCTGCGTCAACCATACCAGCGGTTACTATACCTCCTCCAAGAATATAGTTACCTGAAGGATAAGTATACCCTGGAAGGAACTGGAAGTTACCGGTATTATCACTACCAAGTTGTCCCCATGAACCACGCAATTTCAGGTTATCAATGGCCTTGAAATTATCTTTAATAAAACTCTCTTCAGAAATTCTCCAACCTGCAGATATTCCTGAGAAATAACCCCATCTTTTGGCTGGCGGAAATTTTGCTGAACCATCATAGCGGAAACTATATTCGAACAGATATTTACCTGCATAATTATAGTTTACACGACCAACATAACTTTCTCTTCCATTATCGGAAGCTCCACCTGTGTTACTTTTTCCAGCGTCTGGTCCGGCAAAGATCTGGTCGAGCGGCACAACATAGTCTACTCTGGATGCCTCGAAATTAGTAGCCTGATCTGCACTTACTTCATACAATAAAAGAGCTTTAACATTATGGACTTTCCCAAAGGTTCTTTCAAAATTAACAGATGACTGGATATGGGAAGCTGATGATACCCAGTTATCCATTATCAATTGGTTTGCACCAACAAAATAACTCGGGGCGGAAGTCTTCGTCACTGCATCCCATGTATATGTATAATATGCCTTCGTCCACTGTTTTTGATTCTCGTAGTACATATCGCGTGATGCTTTGAAATTAACGCTCAATCCTTTGACAAAAGGAATTTTATAGTTAACAGTTAAAGCTCCTTCATAAACATTTCGCTGATCCTTAATATAACCTGTCAAATTACGATCGAGAAAAGCAGTTAATCCAATGTTATTTACTGAAATCATCCCATCAGGTGTTTTTGGATTGAAGATTGGCCACTGATACTGCATCCATGAAGCCATCAGATATGAATCCTGGGTCAGATTATTGCGGTCTTCAACTCGTCCGCTAAAATCAACAGAGATATCCAGATTTTTAGTAATGTTTGCATCTACATTTGATCTGAAATTATATTTTTTATAATCCTGATTGCCACCAACAGCCTTCCACATTGAGGCCTGTGAAAATCCACCTAACATGAAAAAATATTTTATTTTTTCGGTACCTCCCCTGACAGAAATATTCTGCTGCAGCTGAGGGGGATAATCGCGGACCATATAGTTATAATAATCAAAATTCGGATAGTTAGGATCGGTCCCATCCCTGAATTTTTGAACCTCTTCCTGAGAATAAATAGGTGCTCCTCCAACGTTAACAGCAGCTTGATTCTTTAATATTGCATATTCCTCTGAATTAACGAACCGGGGATATTTTGTGACATGCTGAACACCATAATTCATTGTGTAATTGAACATTGGTTTTCCGATCTTTCCTCTTTTGGTTGTAACAAGAATAACACCGTTTCCACCACTCACACCATAAACAGCAGCGGAGGCAGCATCCTTAAGGATTGTAAAACTCTCAATCTCATTGGGATCGAGACGCGTAAAATCCCTTCCTACAACACCGTCAACAACAACAAGGGCATTTGAAAAACCACGGATTGACAATGATACATCATCCAAACCAGGCTCACCGCTCCTTTGAATAGGAACCAAACCCGGCAGATTACCATACAACAGGGTTGATACGTTTGCAGTGGGAACGACAGATAGCTTGTCTGAAGTTATTGAAGAGACTGCGCCGGTAAGATTTACCTTTTTCTGCGTACCATACCCTATAACAACCACTTCGCCTAAAGTTGAGGCTATTGAAATCAGCTGAATATTGACACTTGTTTCATTATTTACAAGCACTTGTTTTTCTTCATATCCAATAAACGACAAAACAAGCGTAGCGCCTTTGTTAACTTGAATTGTAAACTTACCATTTGCATCTGTGGTTGTCCCACCGGAACTACCTTTTACGTTTACAGATACACCTTCTAATGGAACATTATTTTCTGTAAAGACATTTCCATTAACAATTATCTTTTGTTGGGCAAATGAAAATAAAGAGAAAAAGAGAAAAAATATAAATATTAATACTTTCTTTTTCTGTTGTAAAAAAGGTATTAGTTTTTTTAACATAATAATTAATTTTGGGTTTAGAAAATATGAAACTTAATCACAAAAACTTCATTAATTTTTAACATTACGATCACAATTTAGAAATGAATATTTACTTCTCTGTCCTGTCTTGTCCTGATTTGGTTTTTTTTTTAAAATTATTTATACACTATTTATACACATAGTGCGAAACACAAACATTACAATGATGGCTGCGAAAAACAGCATTGTGCTACAATACAGGCGGATCATGCCTTCCAGAGATAAAAAACAATTAGTTTTTTGTTATTGTTGATGTAAAAAAATATTTTATTTTTTTACAAAGAAGCTCTTAGTGTAAGTTTAAAAGGCACTTCAATATGTTCTTTGGAATTAGATAATATTAACTCAGCAGCGATTATACCCATTTGATGAAAATCTGTTGATATAGTAGTAATACCATTTAAAATTATTTTCTTCAGGGGTGTCTCATTATATGAGATGATTCCCACCTGTTCACCAATTTTAAGATCCAAATTCCTGATTCTTTCAATTAATGTAACCAGATCAACTTCCATAACATTGATGTAAACCTCTCCTTCATTAATTGGTTCTTCAACAACGTCACTAACAACCTTGTAGGAAAAACTATTATCCTGACAAAAGTTTTTAAATCCCTTTAGGATCTCCGGCGGATAGTAGCTATGTTCGGGAAATATAATTTTCAAAGAATGATATTTAGAAAGCTGATCAATCGCTTCAGTAAGGCCATTATAAATATCTTTTTCAAAATTTTCGTAAGCCGCTGCATATTCACCTGTTACACCCGGAACTAATTTATCTAATAACAAAAGCTTTTCTTTTGGAATAGCATTGATGATTTCGTATGCATTTGCACCGCCTTCAATAAAATGAGGGATAATAACATAGTGCGTATAGTCATCTTTTTTATTTGATAGCAGCCTTTTAAATAATAAGAAATCATTATTATAAATATAGAAATCTATAAGAGCATTTTCCCCTAAGGATGCAACAAAAGAATCGTAAATAGTTTTTTTATGTGCACTAAGTTTATTGAAAAATAAGAAAACTTTCAGTGTCTGTAGAAATTCAATATTTTTTATGAAATAACCTCTTCTTGGAACAGCATCTATTATTCCAATATTTTTAAGACGTTTATAGCCTCTTTCCACCGTATCTCTTGCAATATCCAGTTCTATGCTTAATTCATTTATTGAAGGCATGTTTTCACCTTTTTGAATATTTCCATTCTCAATTTCTCTTTTTACAGAATTTACAATCTGTAAATATTTAGGAGTAATAGAGTATTCATCAACCCTGATCAAATCAATCATTCCTAACTTTTTCATATTATAAGATTATATTATCATTGAAATATCCTGAAAGCAAATATTTTTAATTCAAAATTAAATACTGACACCCTCCCGGCCATGTGTACCTGATACATTGATTGTTCTATATCTGCGGTTTTTGACGTTCCTCTAATAAAATTGCCCGATAATAAGTTACATCAATATCCTGATATCTATGCAGATCAACACTAATTGTTTTCGATTAGTTTTACTGCATTATACCGATTGGATTTGCAAGTTAGTCCAATCGGTATTTACCAAAGGCTCTCACACAAAGGCTATTCGTGAATTTCAGCCATAGCTTTTTAGCCTAAAATGAAATTCAGTTTGGTATTAAATGTTGTGGAAAATCTCCTATTTTTTCACAACCCAGCTGCTCCATTATCTGTTGCAACTGAACTTTTAAAATAGAAATTGTATGGTCGCCTCCTTTTTTACCCAACGCTCCTACTCCATACATAAATGGTCTTCCCATAAATGTAAAATCAGCGCCGAATGCCAATGATCTTGCAATGTCCGGGCCTGATCTAAGCCCTCCGTCAATCATCACCTTTATTTGTTTTTCATATTTATCAGAAAGATTTTTGAGTGATTTTATTGTAGATTGTGCTGCATCTAACTGTCTCCCGCCATGGTTAGAAACTATGATTCCATCAGCGCCCAGGGCAATTGCTTTCTGTGTATCTTCTTCACTTACTATGCCTTTTAATACAAGTGCTCCTTTCCACATATCACGAATAGGAGCAATTTTATCTACATCAACCCTTCCGGTAAAAGTTTCGTCCATAAACTGCCCAAGCCTGCTGAGATTTAAATTCTTAGGCATATAAGGTTTTAAAGTGGCAAAGCCAGGTATCCCGGCTCTTAAAGTTTCTAAAGACCATTTTGGATTCACTATTGCCTGAAGAACATTTCTTACAGACATTTTTGGCGGCATGGCCAATCCATTCTTAATATCTCTTGGCCTGTAACCAAACAATGGAACATCTACCAGCACGACTAAAACCGGGCATTGGGCAATTGTGATTCTTTTTATGATATCATCTCTTAGCGTATTTTCCGTAGGATGGTATAATTGAAACCATGATCTCCCTTCAGACAACTCAGCAATTCGTTCTATACTGGTTGTAGAAACTGTACTTAATATAAATGGAATGTTATGTTTTAAAGCTGCTTTTGCTAATATTTCAGGTGAATTTGGCCAAATCAGACCCTGTAAACCAATAGGAGCAATGCCTACCGGGGCATCATATTTATGTCCGAATAAGTTTACGCTCATATCAGATCCGTGATGCTTTTTTAAATATTGAGGCATTAAAATTATATCCTGCAAGTCAGATTTATTTCTAAATAAATTCACATCCTCATTACAGCCGCCCTCAAGATAATCAAAAGCAAATTTCGGAATTCGTTGTTTTGCCTTTTTCCTTAAGTCCTGCATAGAAGGATATTGAGGATTGTAGTTCAAAATTTTTTTATTTTCTTTCATTTTCTAAATTTTTAAAAAAAATATTATTCAATTGATCCGCCAACATGCTATAAATAAAACTACTCTGATAATAAAATTGACTACGTAAAAAAATAATTTTTTAATTCAATAATATCCAGGGGTAAAGTATTATTGTTCCAGTGGTGATGAATAGCTAATGCAGCCCCCATTGCAGAAGCTTGTGCTACAGATGCAGCGAATACTTCAAATTGGGGGAATACAGAAGCCAACATAAACATATAAACCTCATTTTTGCTAAAACCCCCATCCACAAATATCCTGCGCACTTCTGTTTCCTTTAATACAAGTTGAGTTGAAACTGCCTGCTGGACAATAATATCAAATATTAACTGATGATATGCTTCTTCATAATTTTTAAACATTGATAAATCCCTTTCAGCAAAGGAAGATGAATGCAAAATTACCTGCATACCCGCCTGATAATTAATAGAAGAATCTTTCTTTAATGATGAAAGGATTTCTGCATTATATTCAACACCGGTATAATAATCCCATGACTTATTAAAATGATCAGCCAGGCGTTTGATTTGTTGCTCATGCTCATAACCTGCAAAAAGCCTTGAAGCTTTTACAGGATGACCTATGTAATTCATGTAAAACAGGCAATCATTTTTCAATTCATCTTCAGTTAGGGGCGAATCATTAAAAGGGTTTAAGCTAACGCACCAGGTACCTGTAGAAATTAAAACAAATGGATCATTGAAATTGATAAGATAAGGTATTAATGCAGCAGAACTGTCATGTAAACCTATACCAACTACCACTTTATTCTTTTTATGGTTAATACTTACCAGGTTATCTCCATTACAAGCAGGCGCCAGTATTTTAGCGATGTTTTCCTTATGAACCCAATCATGATAATGGTTTGTTTTAAAATTCCAAAGATTAGTATGACAACCAATACTGGTTATTTCTGAACAGGCCTTATTTGATATAATGAAACTTACATATTGTGGCAGATGTAAAGAAACTTTTATCGAATTAAATAAATCCGGTTGTTCATATTTTAACCTGTACAACTGCATGCCCGAGTTTAAATTACCAAGTACAGGTGAGGCTGTTTCTAAAGCAAGCTTACTTTCTCCGCCATAATCATTATAAAAACATTTTTGTAAACGGGGTGAATATGGTTTAAGATAACTGTATAAAGGCAAAAAAGGAATGTTGTGATCATTAAGATGAACAAAGCTTGCTCCGTAAGCAGAAAAATTAACGGCCCTGATTTCAAATTCTACCATCGCCATCAGTTGACTAAAAGTATCTTTTACCCAATTGGTTAAAGCATGAATATCTTCACATGGAAAACCATCCTCATCATTTGTTTCAGGTAATTGCACAGATTCTTCGAAAACAATTTTATACTGTTCATCAAACAGCAATATTTTTTTATTGGTTTTACCAATATCAAATATAGCTATCACTGGTAATGCACTCATAAATTATAACCCGGTTGTAATAGATTTTAACCCTCTCTCTTTAATAAGCTGCGCTCTTACTTTTTCATTGCGGTAAACAGCTAAGGGATTTAATGCGCCGCCTGCACGTAATCGTGCCTCTGCAACCAATACCCTTACATCTGAACGAAAAGCATTTTGTAAAATTTCCTGTGCCGTTACTACATCATTATTGTTTTGTGCATTTACTAATTTTTTCCTATCCACCAGCAGGGCTTGTGCATAAGCGATCATGACAGCTTCAACAGACTGTAATAAATCTTCCAGGGGATCTTTTACATTGTGTGAGGCATCAATCATCCACGCCAGGTCTGTTGCATGATTCATGCCTCTTGCATCCATGCCTTCAATCAGTTCGTTGAAGATTAGAAAAAGTTGATAAGGCTTAATACTTCCAACAGTAAGATCATCATCGCCATATTTACTGTCATTAAAATGGAAGCCGCCGAGTTTGCCTTCCATCAATAATAAGGCAACAATCTGTTCAATATTTGCATTGGGTAAGTGATGGCCAAGATCAACCAATGAAAATGCTTTTTCGCCTAACTTACTTGCATACAACAATGATTGTCCCCAATCACCTACAGTTGTTGAATAAAAATTAGGTTCATACGCTTTATACTCTACAAACATTTTCCAGTTATGAGGCAGGGTTGCATAAATTTCTTTTAATCCTTCCAATGTATTTTGAAACGCCTGTCTGAAATTTAACTGGCCCGGAAAACAAGAGCCATCGCTTAACCATACTGTTAGTGATTGAGAACCTAATTGAACACCATAATTTATCACTTCAATATTGTGATCAATAGCCTGCCTGCGGATCTCTTTATTTACATTTTGCAATGAACCAAATTTGTAGCTCAACTTTTGATCAGGCTGATCCTGAAAAGTGTTTGAATTCATCGCATCGAAGCGCAATCCGTTTTGTGCGGCCAGCGCTTTTATAGAAGTTGCATTGCCGGGAATATCCCATGGAATATGCAGGGAGATAGCGCCGCCTGATTGATTGAGTGCATGCAGCAAACCGACATCTTCAATTTTTTCTTCGAGGCTGCGAGGCTCGCCACCACCGGGAAAGCGGCCAAAACGTGTACCGCCTGTACCCAGCGCCCAGCTTGGAATCGCTATTTGAAATGCAGCCAGTTTCTTCATTACATCATTAAGGTTATTAATTCCGGAAGAAACATAATCAAAGTTGCGTTGTTGTTGTGCAAGCAGGTTGCTGTTGTGTTCTTCTATTTTGTATTTTTCAAGTTGCATGTAAATTAATTTAAGGCAAATAAAAAACTTCTTCTAAAGGTATTGATGTTGGTGAATTATCGGCATTGGTTTCCATGATGTCTTTCATAAAGCTCCACCATTTTTTCATCACGGGATGGCCGGACAAATTATTAATTGCTTCTTCGTTTTCTACCTGCATGGCAGCAAATAAACTACCCTCCTCTTTATCTAAAAAAATATGGTACTGACTGATGCCGGCTTCTTTCAATAACTCAACTAATTCAGGCCATATTTCATCATGCCGCTTTTTATATGTTGCTTCAAAGCCGGGAAGCAACTTCATTTTAAATGCTATTCTTTTCACTATATTTTTTTTGATAATCAGATTAACGCAAAAATGCTGCAACTACCCCGCCATCTACATTCAATGCATTTCCAGTTGATTTGTTGAGCAAGCCGCCAACAAATGCATAACAGGCATTCGCAATATCTTCCGGTAATATCGTTTCGTTCATCAATGTTCTTTTGGCATAAAATGCAGGCAATTCTGCTACCGTAATTCCATACTCTTTGGCACGCCCTTCTGCCCATCCTCCTGCCCATATATTTGAATCGGTTATAACTGCATCAGGATTTACGATATTCACACGAATTTTATCGCCACCTAATTCTGCAGCAAGCAAACGGCTAAGATGCGCCTGCGCTGCTTTTGCAGAACCGTAGCCTACATTGTTAAGCCCTGCCACAACTGCATTTTTAGAAACGATGTTTATAATATCGCCGCCAAAATCCTGCTTACGCATTAGTTCTACGCCACCTTTTGAAACCAGGAACTGCCCCTTCACCAAAATATCATACAGCTTATCCCAATCAGCTATAGTGTGTTCCGCAATTGATTTTGAAATACTGATACCCGCATTATTTACAATAATATCAACACCGCCAAATGTGATTGCAGAGGCATCAAAAGCTTTTTGGATTGAATCATTATTAGTTACATCCAACAATACAGAAGATGCCGTATCCGTACCAAACAATTGTTGAAACTCACTAATGGTGTCATCTAACCTGTCTTTATTAATATCGTTTATTATTACACAAGCACCTTCTTCTGCAAATTTTTTAGCAATGGCTTTTCCTATGCCTCCTGCACTGCCGGTAACCAACGCCACTCTTCCACTCAAAGGTTTAGGTTTTGGCATCCTTTGCAATTTAGCTTCTTCCAGCAACCAGTATTCTATATTAAATGCTTCCTGTCTTGGTAGCGGGGTATATTCACTAACCGCTTCAGCCCCTTTCATTACATTGATGGCATTAATATAAAATTCTGCGGCTACTCTTGCGGTTTGTTTGTCTTTTGCAAAAGTGAACATACCTACACCAGGGTACAATATCACTACCGGGTTAGCATCCCGCATGGCGGGACTGTTGGGATGTTTGCAGGCTTCATAATAAACAGAATACATTTTACGGTACGCATCAAATTCAGACGCTAGTTTTTCTTTTACCGCAGCTATATCACTTAGATCATCGGCTGCAGCTAACGGCAATACCAGCGGGCTAATTTTGGTGCGTAAAAAGTGATCGGGGCAGCTTGTTCCCAGGGGAGCCAGCCTATCCAAATCATTGGAGTTGATAAATTCCAGCACACGGTCATCATCTTTAAAATGACCGATCATTTTTGTTTGGGAGGAACAGAAACCTCTCAATACCGGGGCAAGTACAGCAGCTTGTTTCAGCCTTTCTTCCTTTGGAAGTGAAATGATTTTCGCACCGCCAAAAACTTCGCCTTTTTTACCATAATTATCCTCAAGATACTGGGCACACTGTTCAACTACTTCCAATGTGTTCAGGTAACTTTCATACGCTGTATCGCCCCAGGTAAATAAACCATGTGAGCCTAACACGATACCCCGGATTCCTGGATTTTCATCTAAACATTGTTTTAATTTTAATCCTAAATCAAACCCCGGCCTCTGCCACTCCACCCATCCGATTTTACCATTAAATAATTCCTGCGTGATACGCCTACCATCTTTTGCAGCAGCAATAGCGATGGCTGCATCTGGGTGTAAATGGTCTATATGTTTAAAAGGAAGGAAACCATGTAATGGAGTGTCAATCGAAGGAGCTTTTGAAGCCAGGTCGTAAATACAATGATTGAAGAGTTCCACCATTTCATCTTCATACGCCAGTCCCCGATATACATTTTTTAGGCTGCGCAAACGGTCAACATACAAAGCTGCCAACCCGCTTCTTTTCATGGTACCGAGGTCGCCACCGGAACCTTTTACCCACATCACTTCTGTTTCATTTCCGGTTAATGGATCTTTGGCCATGTCCTTGCATGAAGTGTTGCCTCCTCCATAATTGGTGAGGCGTAAATCGGCACCTAATAAATTGGAACGGTACACCAATAATGCCACTTCATCGCCGGCCAGTTTGGCTGCCTTAGCTTCATCCCACAAGTAGCTAACATGTTTGAAGTTTCTCTTCATTGATGTAGCATCTTCAAACTTTATTTTTTTTTCATCACTCATACTATTTATTTTTTCTGAATAATTAATGCATAGAACTATTAATAGCGCTACACAAATAATAATAATACATTCTTTTGGTTAGTTTATAATTCGTTTTACTTTTTTTGTATTTCCTCTTTATTTCAATGAATTGCCATAACCCACTAATAGCACAGAAATAATTATGGTGATTATTCCTGCTGATATAGTAATGCGTGTTTTTTTACTTACGCCTTTCCACTCTTTCAATACAAAGCCCCACATGTTTGCAACAAGTATAATAAATGCCATATGCAATATCCAGGAGCTGGCACCATTACCTAGCTTGCTTTCGCCCATACCGTAAAAGAAAAATTGAAGGAACCAGGTTGTGCCGGCCGCAGCAGAGAATAAATAATTTTTTGTAAGCGGTGTTTTTTTGTTTGTATAATCATTAAAACTTTTGTTACGTGCATTTAAGATCATACACCATATAAAATTAGTTGCAAGTCCGCCCCATAACAGTGGAACAAAAATGACATTATTTTGAAACAAGGGATTGAAGCCTTCTCTTACAGCAGCTTCGGCCATTGGCTTCCCAGCTTCAATGCCAAAGTTGAAGCAAGCGCTCAGTATTCCTGAGATAACAGCTACGATCAATCCTTTTACAAGACTGAATTCTTCAATACTTTTTTTCTTTTCGGCTTCCGGCAATTCTTTTTCTTTCATCATGCCTGCACGTCCACAAATATAAATTCCGAGCAGACAAACCGCTACACCAAGTAAAACAATTCTGCCCCATGAAGTAGTAAGCAGATCGTTGAAGGTTGTTTTTCCGGGCTTTGGAAAATAATTATAATAAATGGAAGGAACCAATGCTCCAAATATGGAGCAGAAACCCAGCACAACTGAATTACCCAGCGACATGCCAAGATAACGAACACCCAGGCCATACGTTAATCCACCGATACCCCAGAGTACACCAAATATTATGGTGTATTTTATTACCTCAAAGGGCGTGTTATATATAATGTTTCCAAAGCCAGGCACAGTAAGCCACGCAGCCAATGGAGGTACAATAAGCCATGAAAAGAGTCCGCCAACAATCCAATAGCTTTCCCACGACCAGCCTTTTACTTTTTTATAAGGCATATAAAAACTACCTGAAGCAAAACCTCCAATGAAATGAAAAATAATACCTATTATAGCCTGCATAATCGCTTAACTTTTTACAATTTCATAGAGTTATGAAATTTGGATAAAATTAGATTATAGATATTAAATTACTGTCCTGATAGAATAGCAGGATAGAAAATATTTTTAATAATGTGATTGATAATTATTACTGTCCGACAAACGTACAAAATAGTAGAGTTCATCGGCTGCAAAAGGTTGTGTTCTTTCACCACTCTTGTCAAATACAATTTTTTCAAACGCTTGGAATCAAATCCGGTCAGCAGCATATTGAAAACAATCAGCAAATCAATTTTGCCTTGCTTGAAATCTGTTTGATTGTCTTTTCTTATTTGTTTGGTGTCCACATCATACAGAATCAAAGCAGCCTTTATCGGTGCATCTTCTTCACGATAATAATTCGCTTTAGGTTCTGCAGCAATATTGTATTCTGTTGTAGGTTCATGTATGAATTTATGAATGTTGTCTTGTGCAATATTGTATTTCTGAACATATTCAAAAATCATTTTTGCCTGGTCGGAAGAATCGCAAACAATCATTCCACCAATTGAATGGTCGTTGTGTATCACACGGCTTTTCTTAAAGTCAGTAATGATGTAATTAACCAATGGCTCTACAAATCTTTTATGAGCAAACACTTCGCTTTTTGTGAGTGTTCCTTGTTGCGTTTCTATTGCTTGCAAAATGGATTTTACTTCATTTCTGAATTTTGTTTCAATGGCTTCACGAAGCAACCTCAAAGTGTAACCGTCTGCAATTGATTTGTTGTAATAGTATTTGTGAAAATAGTCGCCAAAAATTTCTTTGCTCTTGAAATCACCAGTGATTAAAGGTGTTCCAGTCAGTCCGATTAAAACTGCGTTGCGGTCTGATGTAATTAAGTTTGAAAGAAAAGAACCTCTCGGATTGTAACTACGGTGAACTTCATCTAAAAAATAAATGCGTTGAACATTCAAGTTGTAATCTGCAACTTGTGAAATTGATTCGGTAGAAAATTTCTGAATGTTGACTACCGTTATTGTTTGAACTCCAATGCTGCTTGCAGTTGCACCAGCCGTTTTAATGTTCTTAATGAAATCATCTTTTGAACTTATCATTTCAACTTTCAATCCTCTTGCTTCAAATTCGTTTTTGGCTTGTGTTGCTAAATCAAGACGATCAACTATGAAATAGAATTTTGCAATGATGTTTTGTTTCTGATAATAATCACGCAAATAAAAAACATCGAAGAATGCAAGTGCTGTTTTCCCGCTTCCCTGCGTGTGCCAAATAATTCCTTTTTTTATTCCCTGCCTTAATTTCTTTTCAATTGCCAAAGTTGCGAACAACTGAGGGTATCTCATGATATGTTTTTCAATTCTGTTGCCAACTTTATCAAGGCTGTTTACATAAGCAATGCCATATTTCAAAACTGTTTTCAATCTTGATTTGCTGAAGATTGAAGTCAGGACTCGATTAGTAGGCGAGTTGAATTCTTTTGCAGTGTTGTATTCAGAAGTTCCAAGAATTGAAACAATATTGTTGTCCAACAAAATTTGTTTTTCAATTACAGCATCTTCCATCGGCAAATTATGAATGATTGAAGTTTCTTCTTCTCTGAAACAATTAAAGTTTACTTGTTCAGGGTCGGGTGTTGCGTAAAACGCACCTTGTATGGGTGTGCTAGATTCTTCGTCATACTCTTGATTGTTGGAGAAAACTAACAACTGAGTAATGTTCATGAATTTTTTAAATTTCGGATTTTTGAACCTTGTGTTTATGCGGTTTCGTTCCGCTAAAATTCCTTCTCTGTTGTTTGGCTTCTTTACTTCAACAAATGCAAGCGGCAAACCGTTAATCAGTAAAGTAATGTCGGGTCTGAATTCTTCTTCCTCGTTTTTGTAAGTCAGTTCGGTAACAACATTGAAAATGTTGTTTTCAAAATTGTCCAAGTCAATGAGCTTGCAAGCAAAATCTCCGCTTAAACTTTTGTAAAAAACTTTGCCAAGGTCGTTGTTGTCAAGTTGTATGTTGAGTTCTGCAATGAAGGCAGCAATTTCAGTGTCGGTGAAATCCTTGTTGTTGATTTTAGAAAGCCCTGCTTTGAACTGCTCAATGAAAATGTTAGTGTCGCCATGAAGATTAGTTATTTTCGCCTTTGGCAAAAAGATGTATCCTAATCTTGTCAGATGTACGAGAGCAGGTATTTTGACACGAGAGTCTTCATTGAATAGCATTAAATGATAATTAATTATTATTCAAAATACGCATTATTTGCTATTATATAAACCAACGTTTCAAAATCAGTCATATATTAATAAATATAACAGATTTATCAAACATCCACTTCTTTCCAACTTTACTTGCATTCATCTTCCCATCTAAAGCCCATCTTCTTAAAGTAAGAGGAGATACATTCAATAACACAGCAGCCTCTTTCAAAGTTAAATATTGCTTTGCCTGAATCACTCTTAATTCATTCTCTGTAATAAAAGCTTTCGGCTGTCTCTTAATTTCAGTTTTTAATTCTGCCTGAGCAATCTTATCATTTCTTTTATTAAGCTTGTAAAATCGCTTCGCACAATCATCAGAACAGCATTTGGTTGTTGTCTTCTTTGCAATAAATTCTTTTGTACAATACTCGCAGATTTTTACAATTTGCATGTTACTACTCATGTCTTTTAATTTAGGTTTTAGTTGAAGTGATTTACTGTATCAAATCGTATCATACCGTATCGTTGCGTATCGTTGCGTATCAATTTTTACAGTTGATGACCTAAACTTCACGAATATTTAAAGTAGTAACCAAATTAACAACAAGAAAAAGCATACTAAAGGCAAAGAAAACAATACTAAAAGCAAATAGCACTTTTCTAACTAGGTGGGAATGACAGTAAAAGCAAGTAAAACAATACTATAAGCAACTAAAACATACATCGGTTACTTTCCGATACAGAAAGTGAAAGTCGGTATTTCTAGTGAGTTATAGAAGAAATAGTAACAGATTAGGGAACAATATTCGCAAATTCACTCTTATATTCTCTTCTACAATTAGTATAATTATTTTTCATCTAGTTATGTATATTTATGATGAAGTATAATTCTAAATTCATGATGAAATATTATCAACTTTCTTCTGCCTTTGGAAAAATTGGTAAAGAACTTGAGCTACCCGAATATCAACATTGAAAAGAACTATCCATTCTCCTCATTCGTGACACACCCGACCACGGCGAAAAAATAAAATTATATGCGGGGTTTTATAAGGGGGCTTTGCGGATACTTTTCTATTTGTTGTGCGAAT
>OCZT010001068.1_pt1 | contig 28210 bp, 31 predicted proteins | sample 1539031 | NCBI WGS metagenome assembly OCZT01 (sample SAMEA3539308, study PRJEB22396) | soil metagenome | biome: tundra; feature: field; material: soil | place: USA | collected 2010-05 | depth 0.15 m | reverse complement strand
GAGTTCAGACGTGTGCTCTTCCGATCTGGTGTTGGCGGGGTCTGCATCTGGGCCTACCTGCGCAGCTTTGCGACGACCAAACTCATCCCGACCCAAGATCCGCGCATCGGGGAAAGCCTGCACAGTGAAAGCCTGACCCGCCATGAGTGACCAACCTTCCCGCTCCGCCCCGCTGGTGACCATCCTGACCGTGCTGGCCGGCTTCGCGCTTTTCGTGGTGGTCGCCACTTACGCCTACCTGCCGCGCCAGACCGGGCCTTTCACCGACGACGGCATCCACACGAAGGAACAGCGCAAGGCCAACCTGGCCACGCTCCGCGACAAGCAGGCCAAGCAGGCGACCAGCTATGGTTGGGTCGACCAGAAGGCCGGGGTCGTCCAACTCCCGCTGGATGTCGCCATGGAACTCACCGTGCAGAAATTCGCGGCCAGGAAATAAGCGCTCCGACCCAATCTTTTGCAATGACGACTGCCCCCCACGCCGCCGAGACGGCCGAAGTCACCGAGATCGACACCTCCGCGCGGTGCTCGCTGCTTTTGCTGCTGGGCTCCGCCCTGCTCTGGCTGGTCCTGAGTGGGATGCTGGCGCTCGTGAACCTGGTGCAATTGCACACGCCCACCTTCCTGGCGGATTGTCCCGTGCTGAGTTACGGACGCGCGCAGGCCATGCAGGAAACCGCCTTTATCTACGGCTGGGCCGCCAATGCCGGCCTGGCGGTCGCGCTCTGGATCCTGGGCCGCCTCGGCGGCGCGCCGCTGCGCTCGTTGAACTGGGTCGTGGCCGGCACGGTGTTTTGGAATCTCGCCCTGGTGCTCGGGCTAGCGGGCATCGCCACGGGCGATGGCTCGTCCCATGCCTGGCTGCACCTGCCGCGGTATGTCCTGCCGATCATGCTGATCGCGTATGGCACGATTGCGGTGTCGGGCGTGCTGGCCTGGACCGGCCGCCGGCACGAAATGACCTTCGCCTCGCAATGGTATGCCGTGGCCGCGCTGTTTCTCTTTCCGTGGATCTTCTCCCTTGCGCAGATGATGCTGGTGTTCGCGCCGGAGCGCGGCGTGCTGCAGGCGCTGGTGGCGGGCTGGTTTGTGCAGGGGGCGTGGACCCTCTGGCTCGCCCCGCTGGCGCTGGCCGCCGGCTACTATCTGGTCCCGAAGATCACCGGCCGGATCATCCCCAGCTATGACTTTGCGGCCCTCAGTTTCTGGACGCTCCTGTTCGTGGGCGCGTGGACGGGCGGCCGTCATTTGATTGGCGGCCCGGTTCCGGCCTGGATCGCCACGATCGCGGTCGTGTCCTGCGCCCTGCTGCTTTTTCACTACATTGTCGTGGCGGTGAATCTCCGCGCGGCATTTTCCGGCGGGGGCAGCACGGTGCTGAAGTTCGTCGCGTTCGGCCTGGGCGCCTACGTGGTGGGCGGGTTCCTGGACGCGGCCACCGCCATGCGCAACTTTGCGATGGTCACGCAGTTCACTTTCTTCAGCGGAGCGCAGGCCCAACTCGCGCTGAACGGGGCCTTCTCCATGATGATTTACGGCGCCATCTATTTCCTGGCCCCCCGCATCACGGGCCGGGCCTGGCCCTCGCTGGCGCTGATTCGCGCCCATTATGCCGCGGCCGTGATCGGGCTCGTGGGTCTGGTGGTCGCGCTGATCGTGGCCGGCTGGATCCAGGGACACGACTTGAACAACCCTGCGGTGGCCTTCGCGTCAATCGGGACGCATGTCCGGCCTTGGTTGCTCACCGCGACCGCGGCACAGGCCGTCTTGTTGCTCGGGAATCTGCTCCTCGCGACGCATCTCATCTGGCTCGGCGTGGCCAAATCGGCGGCGCCTGAGGCTGACGTGTTTCGCCAGCCGCCGGCGATGGAGGCCTCCGTATCATGAAGAACGGCTTCACTTTTTTCCTCGGGCTCTTCCTGGCGCTCGCGCTGGCCTGGACCGGCATCGTGCTGGGCTCCCATGTCCAGCTGGGCCACCTCGCGCCTTATTTTGACGAGACCGAGGGTAAGGCCTATCCGGAGCGCCTGCCCGGCATCGCCGTCCGCGGCCAGCTGGTGTATCAGGACCTCGGCTGTGCCGCTTGCCATACGCAACAGGTGCGGCGGCCGGACTTCGGCAGCGACAAGGCGCGCGGCTGGGGCGATCGCCAGAGCGTCGCGCGCGATTATGTGAGCCAGCCCTCCGTGCAACTGGGCGAGAGCCGCATCGGGCCGGACCTGGCCAACTTTGGCGCCCGCCCGCTGGCGGTGGATGCCGATCGCCTGACGCACTACCTCTACGAGCCGCACGGCAGCATGCCGCCGTATCGTTTTCTCTTTGAGCAGCGCAAGATCACCGGCGAACGCTCGTCGCAGGCGCTGAACGTCCCCGCGCCGGAAGGTTTCGAGGTGGTCCCGACGCACCGCGCCGCGGCCCTGGTGGCCTACCTGCAAAGCTTGAACAACGCCTACGAATACCCCGAGGCCCGTCCCGTGGAGCCTGTGACCGCGGGCGAGCCGGTTGCCCCGACCAAGCCGGCGGCGCCGGTCGTTCCGGGTGCGCCAGCTTCCCCGGCCAAGCCGGCGGTCGCGAGCCCGGTCGTCCCGGCCGCACCCGTGGCCGAAAAAAAGGAGGGAGAGCACAAATGAGCGACCCGACTCCCATTGATCCGCGTCTCGAACAGGCCGGCGCCACGGATGAAAGCCTGCTGGCGGCGCATGAAAAACTGCTCGGCCGGAAGCCCGAGGACGGCGCGCATTACAAGCTGCTCCCGCTGGCGCTGCTCTTCGTGTTCAGCGGACTCATCTTTTTCGCGGGCACTTATCTCAACCGCTACTCGGTCCGCTATGATGCGGGGGTATTCGACGAGAACGGGCATTCCACCCGCGGCGTGACCGCCATGGCGAAGGTTGACCCGCTCGTGCTCGGCAAAAAGAGCTACGAACAGGTCTGCATCACCTGCCATCAGGACAAGGGCCAGGGCCTGCCCGGGACCTATCCGCCGCTGGCCGGCTCCGAATGGGTCAATGGCTCCGAGGAACGCGTCATCCGGATCGTGCTTTACGGCCTCAAGGGCGTCGTGACGGTCAAGGGCACCGAGTTTAATGCCGCGGCCATGCCCGTGATCGGCAAGGTCTCGGGCTCCGGTTACAACTGGAGCGATGAGAAAATCGCTGCGGTCCTGACCTACGTCCGCGCGTCGTTCGGCAACACGTCGTCCGCCATCACCCCCGAGCAGGTCGCCGTCGTTCACGCGAAGGAAGGCGACCGCAAGGAATGGTCGCAGGACGAGCTGCAAAAGATCCACTGAGCCGATTTCCGGCCCAAAACGAAGCCGCGCCAATTCGGCGCGGCTTCTTTATTGATCGAGGGTAGGGCGGGACCGCTGGGCCCGCCTTCCGAGGTGGAGCGCGTTGTCCCCAACGCGCTGAGGATCCGAGCTCACGAATGATTGGGTGCGGAGCTAAACAACGCGTTGAGGGCAACGCGTTCCACCTTCGGACAAGCCAGGCGCGCCCAGCGGTCGCGCCCTACCACCGAGCCTCACTCGCCCAGTTTCTTGCGCGGAACCAGATAGCCTTGCACGTAGTCGCGCACGGCCTCGGGGAGCGGGGTCATCGCGCGGTTGTAGCCGGTGCCGCGAAGTTTTCCGACCTCCGCCTGAGTGAAATATTGGTATTTGCCGCGCAGAATCTCCGGCATCGCAATGAACTCGATCTTCGGCTCGCGGTCCAGCGCGGCGAAGATCGCGCGGGTGAGCGTGAGCCAGGTGTTAGCCTGGCCGGAACCGAGATTGTAGAGCCCGCCGGCGGTCGGGGCCTTCTCGGCGAAATGCAGGGTCATCTCGACGGCGTCCTTCACGTAGAGAAAATCGCGCATCTGCTCGCCGTCCTTGAAATCGGGCCGGTGGCTCTTGAACAGCTGCACCTGGCCGGTCGCCAGGATCTGCTGGTAGGCCTTGTTCACGAGCGAGCGCATGTCGCCTTTGTGATCCTCATTCGGGCCGAAGACGTTGAAATATTTCAGGCCGACGATGCGCGACAGCCAACCTTCCTTCTGGGCCAGCAGGTCGAAGTTATGTTTCGACTCGCCGTAGAGATTGAGCGGATGCAGCCGGGCGAGGTTTTCGTCGCGGTCGTCCATGCCCTGGGTGCCGTCGCCATAGGTCGCGGCCGACGAGGCGTAGATGAAGCGCGCGTTGTGTTTGAGCGACCACTCGGCGAGCTCGCGCGTATAGGCGAGGTTGTTGTCGTCGAGATAGGCGGCGTCGCTCTCGGTGGTGGAGGAGCAGGCCCCGAGGTGAAAAACTGCCGAGAACCGGCCGAAGGCGGCGGGGTTTTGCGCGAGGCGGAGGCGGAAAGCATCGGCCTCGACATACTCGGCAAATTTCAGCGGGCGCAGGTTCTTGCGCTTCTCGTCGAGGTCGGAATTCGTGCTGGTCCGCTTGTTTTCCGGTTGCAGAAAATCAGCGATGACAATGTCGGCATGCCCGCGCCGGTTGAGCGCCCAGACCATTGCGCTGCCGATAAAGCCGGCGCCACCGGTGACGAGGATGCGGCCGTCGAGCGTGCTCATGCGTCCCGGGACATTTCCTCCGAGCGGGCCTTGGCGGCCAGCACCGTTTCGCGCATCAAACCGCGAAAATCGCGCGCTTCGAGGCGGCGGAGACCGGCGAGCGTCATGCCGTTGGGCGAAGTGACCTGGCGGCGCAACTCCTCGGGATCGGTGCCGGTGCGCGCGAGCAGCCGCGCGGCGCCGAGCACCGTTTCGACGGCAAGCGCCTTCGCGGTGGCGGGGGGCAATCCGCCCGCCACGCCCGCATCGCGCAGCGCGGCGGCGAATTCGAAAAGAAAGGCCGGGCCGCTGGCGCTCACTGCCGCGGCAATGTCCATGAGCGCTTCGTCGACCTCGATGGCATTGCCGAGGGCGGCGAGCAGGGTATCCACTGTGGCGCGATCCGCCGGGGTGAGCGGCGAGCGTGCGCACCAGGCGGTCATGCCCGCGCCGATGCGCGCAGGCGTGTTGGGCATGGCCCAGACAAGATTGCGGGCGGCGGGAAACGTGGTGGCGAGCCGGGCGAGGCGCTTGCCGGCGAGGACGGAAATCACGAGTTTGCCGGCGGTGAGGGCGGCGAGCCGCGGGTCGGCGCCGGCCAGTTGCTGCGGCTTGAAGGCGATGACCAGCGTATCGGCCCGCCCGGTCAGATCGTCGAGGGAGGCCGCGAGGCCGATGCCGGTCCGGGCCGCGAGAGCGGCGGCGCTCCGGCCGGTCCCGCCGAGGCAGGTGAGATCGGACGGGGCGACTGTGCCCTTGGCGAGCAGGCCATCCACCATCGCGGACGCCATGTTGCCGGCACCGAGAAAGGCAAATTTAGGCATCGCTGCGTTTGCGCGGCTTTTGCTCGAGCGGATGAACGAGGATGACGCCGGTCCCGCCGCCGGCGCGGTCGTTCAGCGTCACTTCGCCATCCAGATTGCGGAGCGCATGGCGCGCCACGGTCAGGCCCATGCCGACGCCGACGGTGTGTTTCGAGCTGACAAAGGGTTCAAAGACGCGGTCGCGAATCTCGGGATCGATGCCGCGGCCATGGTCCTCAATGCGGATTTGCAGGAGTTTGCCCTTGCCGGTGCGCTCCACGAGCTCGGTGTGAAGGGAGATGGGCCGGGCCTCGGTGGGCGGGGTGTCATAGGACTCCCACGCATTGATGAGCACCTTCGAGACCACTTCCTCGAACACCTCGTAATTGGTGTCGAACATCAGTTCGCCGAGCGGATTGTCGATCGTGACCGGGGCGGTGAGCTTGTTGTCCGTCTGAAAACGCAGCACGCTGCTTTCGAGCAATTGCTGCAAATTGCCCTTGGTGAAAGGCAGGTGCGTCCGCACCACAAGCAGGCTGAGCTGCTTGATGATGGCGACAATGCGGGCGATGGCGCTCTCGATCTGCTGGGAGTTTTTCTGCACCAGCTCGGGCTTGTCGTAGTAGGCCTTGATGAGATCAAGATGACCGATGACCACGCCGAGGAGATTGTTGAGATTGTGGGCGATGCCTTGCGTCACCGCCCCGATCGTGGCCGCGCGACGGGCGTCCACGAGGCGGCGCTGCAGCGCGACCATCTCGCGGTTGATCGAGAGAAACCGGAGCTGCGTCTGCACCCGGGCCAGCGTTTCATCGAGGTCGATGGGCTTGGTGATATAGTCGACCGCCCCAACACTAAGGCCTTCAATTTTACCCTCCTTTGACGTGCGCGCGGTGACGAAAATGATCGGAATTGACCGGGTGTCGGCCGAGGCCTGCAGGCGCCGGCAGACCTCGATGCCATCCATGTCGGGCATCATTACGTCCAAAAGAATGAGGTCGGGTCGCGACTGGCTGACCAAATCCAGGGCCTCGCTTCCACTGTAGGCGGGAACGACTTGCAGGCCTTCGCGCTCCAATTTGCGTTTGAGCAGCTGGACGTTGATCGGCTGGTCGTCAACAATCAGGATGGAAGGAGCGGTCATGACCAAGCAGGAGCAAAGGGGCCGGAGTGCCCCAGCGCAAGCTAGCTACTGCGCGGCCTGCAGCCGAAACGCCTTGACGGTGTTCTTCATCAGCATGGCGACTGTCATGGGGCCGACGCCGCCCGGCACCGGCGTGATCTTGCGGGCGAGGGGCGCAACCGTGGGGAAATGCACGTCGCCGACGAGGCGGTAACCGGTCTTCTTGGAAGGATCCGGCACGCGATTGATGCCGACATCGATCACCACGACCCCGGGCTTGACCATGTCGGCGGTGACGAACTCGGGCCGGCCGATCGCCGCGATGAGGACGTCGGCTTGGCGGGTGAGCGCGGGGAGATTGGCGGTGGCGGAGTGGCAAATGGTGACCGTGCCATTGGCGCCGACTTTCTTCTGGATGACCAGCAGGGCGACCGGCTTGCCCACCAGCAGGCTGCGACCGACGACCACGACATGCTTGCCCTTCAGGTCCACGCCGCTGCGGGCGAGCAATTCCATGATGCCGGCGGGGGTGCAGGAGACAAAGCCGCTGTCGTCATCCTGGGCCACCTTGCCGAGATTCAGGGTGCCGAGGCCGTCCACATCCTTGTTCGCGGACAGGCGGCGGAAGATCTTTAGCTCATCGATCTGCCGTGGCATGGGCGACTGCACGAGGATGCCGTCGACCGCGCGGTCGGCGTTGAGCTGGTCGATGAGCGCTTCAAGCGCGGACTGGGAAATGTCCGCGGGCGGCAGGATCACCCGGCTGGTGATGCCGATCTCGACCGCGGTCTTCTCCTTCTTTTTCACGTAAGCCACCGACGCGGGATCCTCGCCCACGCGCACGAGGGCGATGCAAGGCTTGCGCCCGCTGATGGCGGCGACCTCGGTCTTGAGTTCGGCAATGATGACTGCGGCGATTTGATTTCCGTCGATGAGTTCCATGGGAAGAAAAGAAAGCCGACCATCGGGAGATGGCCGGCCGGGAAAATGGGCTTACTGCAGCTGCAGGCCTTCGACCTCGATGACGATGTCCTTGCCGCCGGGCACGGACTTGGCCGCGCCATACACGACGACATGGTGATCGACATACTTGTCGAGCTGCTCGGTGAGGAGCAGTTTGCTGACATCGAGGAAGGCATAGCGCTCGCCGGCGTCGTCATTGAGCGCCCAGTCGAAGGGGCGGCGCGCATGGAAGGCACTGTGCGTGGAGACAAATTTGCCCTGGAACTGCCGGGGCACGGTGCTGGAGCCGCCATCGCCGAGGTTGACCATGGGGGCGGGACGGCCGGCGGTCGTCACGCCATAGGTCACGGGCGTAACGGGCGCGGGAACCAGCGGCGGATTGGTGATCGGAACGTTGACCGTGGCGGGCGGCACATAGGCAGACACGCCGGCGACCCGGATATAGCCCGTGAGCCTTTTCTGCAGGCTGATCTGGGTCCACTTGCCATGCAGGCCGGTGATGTTAGTCTTGTCGGACTTCTCCATCGTGGTCAAAACGCCGGACTCGGGTTTCGGGGCCAGATGGACGGGTGAACCCACGCGCACGTCGAGGCTCTTGGTGATGTCGCGGTTTTGCACGTAGCCGTCGAACGGGCCGGCCAGCTCGACGGCCATCCAGTCGGCGGGGGTGCTGGCGAGCGCGGCGGTGGCGGGGACGGGCTCGCTGCCCGCCTTGAGGATGCCGACGATGGGCGACGCCTCGTCGGGTTTGGTGTGGACGGCAGTGGTCGCGGCCAGGGACGCGGCCAGCGCAGCGACGGTGGTCGCAAGAAACACGGACAGGAGACGGAGGTGGGTCTTCATGATCAGGAGTCGGCGGGAGTGGCGGAGGCTTCGAGCGTCGCGTGCGGGGTGCGCGGTGAGTGAAAGAGCATTTCGATCTCTTTCGTAGAAAGTACTTTCATCGCGTGCAATGGGATTCCCTTCAGCTGCAGCGCCCCGATCTGGTAGCGGCGAAGGCGTTTCACGTCATAGCCGAGCGTGGTGAAGAGCAGGCGGATCTCGCGCTTTTTGCCGTGATGCATGTGCACATCGAGGTTGGTCGCAGTGCCGCCGGCGCCCGGATTGATCAGCGCGGCCCGCTCAACCTTGAGGCGCTCGCCCTCGAGCACGATGCCCTTGACGAGCAGCGGCAGGCGCGCGGCGGGGAAGGGCTGCTTGAGGATGACGTGATAACGCTTCACGACCACGTTGGACGGGTGCATGAGCCGGTGGGCGAGATCGCCATCGGTCGTGAGAATGACGAGCCCGTCGCTATCCAGGTCGAGCCGGCCGGCGCAGAAAAAGCGGTATTTAGACAGTTCGCGCGGCAGAACGCTGAAAATGGTCTGGGCGTGCAGCGGGTCGTCGTTGGAGCAGATGAGGCCGCGGGGCTTGTTCATCGCCAACGTGATCTTGGGCTGGGCGACGGTGCGCACGGACTTGCCGCTGACGGTGACCTTGTCGACGCCGGGCGTGATCTTCTGGCCGAGGCCGGCCTTGGTGCCGTTGACCCAGACCTCGCCCTGGGCGATGAGCGCTTCCGCCGCCCGCCGCGAGCAGACGCCGGAGTCGGCAATGAATTTCTGCAGGCGGATGAGCTCGGTTGCGGGCATGGTGGAAGGTGAGTTGGCGGGAGAATTTGGGGCGTAGCAAGCCTGCGCGCGCCGCGAATGCGTGCTTGCCAGTGCCAACCGTGCTCCGCATTCATGCCCGCCGCGATGTCTGCCCCCGCTGACGCTTCCGTTTATTCGAAAGACCATCCGTTTCCGGCCCGGATCGTGGAAAACCGGCTGTTGACCAAACCCGGATCGGCGAAGGAAACCCGCCATTTCGCGGTCAGCCTCGACGGCAGTGGATTGCACTACAAGGCGGGGGACTCCCTGGGCGTTTTTCCCTCGAACCAGCCGGCGGACGTGGCGGAGATTTTGTCGCTGCTGGGGGCGAGTGGGGACGAGCTGGTGTCGCCGGCCATGCTCAAGTTGACGACGCCGATTTCGCTGCGCGCCGCGCTGACCTCACGACTGGCGCTGGCCGGACCGACGCGGAAGATCGTCGAGACGCTGGCCGCGAAGGCGACCAACGCGGATGAAAAGTCGAAACTGGCCGGCCTGCTCCTGCCGGAAGCGAAGGACATTCTCATCACTTATCTCGACGAGCGGGAATATGCCGACGTCTTGGCGGAATTTCCCAGTGCGAAACTCACCGCGCAGGAGTTCGTGGATCACCTGCGCAAGCTGATGCCGCGGCTCTACTCCGTCGCCTCGTCCCCCAAGGTTTATCCGAACGAGGTTCACCTCACCGTGGCGGTGGTGCGGTATGTGACCAATCACCGCGAGCGTGTGGGCGTATGCTCGACGTTTCTGGCCGAGCGCGTGCCGGTGGGCTCAACCCCGCTGCCGGTCTTTGTCTCGAATTCCCATTTCGGCCCACCGGAGGACGGGTCCAAGGATGCCATCATGGTCGGGCCGGGCACGGGAATCGCGCCGTTCCGGGCCTTCGTGCAGGATCGCATCGCCAGCGGCGCAACGGGGCGCAATTGGGTGTTCTTCGGCGACCAGCATCGCGCGACGGACTTTCTTTACGAGGAAGAATGGACCAGCTGGCTCGCCCAGGGGAAGATTGCGCGCATCGACACCGCGTTTTCGCGCGATCAGAGCAACAAGGTCTACGTGCAGGACCGGATGCGCGAAAATGCCGCCGAGCTCTGGTCATGGATCAAGGGCGGCGCCTATTTCTATGTCTGTGGCGACGCCAAGCGCATGGCCAAGGATGTGGACACATCATTGCTCGACGTCATTGCCCAGCAGGGCGGCATGGATGCCGCGGCGGCCGCAGAATTTGTGAAACAGCTGAAAAAGGAGAAACGTTACCAGCGCGACGTATACTGATGAAGTGGCCATTAGTGAGTAGCGGGTAGCGAGCATTTGATCAGAGAGACGCATCACGATCGGCTATTTTCTACTCGCTACCCGCTACCAGCTACTCGCTACTTTCCACCCATGCTCACGTTCAATAATCGCACGGCTTTGGTCACGGGTGCGGGTCGTGGCATCGGCAAGGCCATCGCCGAAACCTTGGCTCGTCACGGCGTGACCGTCATCTGTGTTTCAAAGTCCGCCGATTCGTGTGGCGCTGCTGCCGCCGCCATCACCGCCGCGGGCGGGAAGGCGAAGGCGCTGGCCGTTGACGTGGCGGACGGGGCCGCCGTCGCGAAGGCGGCCGAGGCCCTGCTGGCCGAATTTCCGACGATCGACATTCTGGTGAACAACGCCGGGATCACCCGGGACGGCCTGCTCTTTCGCATGAGCGAGGGCGATTGGAACGACGTCATCGCGACCAATCTCACGAGCTGCTTCCACTGGACCAAGCACCTCGCCCGCCCGATGACGCGCGCCCGCTGGGGCCGCATCGTCAATATCACGTCGGTCAGCGGCATCATGGGCAACGCCGGCCAGGCCAACTATTCGGCGGCCAAGGCCGGCATGATCGGCCTCACCAAGACGCTCGCCCGGGAATTTGCCGGCCGCAGCGTGACCGTCAACGCGGTGGCGCCGGGTTTCATCAAAACGGACATGACGGCCGAGTTCGTCAACAACCCGGAAATCTCCGCCAAGGTCCTTGAGGCCGTGCCTTTAAAGCGCTTTGGCGAGGCGGCGGATATCGCCAACATGACCGCATTTCTGTGCGCCGAGGAGGCCGGATACATTACAGGGCAAGTTTTTGCCGTTGACGGCGGCATGGCGATGTGAACCCTCTAAATCACCCGAATTTACAACATGGCTGACCAAAAAAGCATCGAACAGCGCGTCAAAGAGATCATCGTTAATCAGCTCAACGTGAACGAAGAGCAGATTACTCCGACGGCCTCGTTTCTTGACGATCTCGGGGCCGATTCGCTCGACACCGTCGAGCTGATCATGGCTTTTGAAGAGGAATTTAAGGACGAAATCAAAGGCGAGATTCCCGAGTCCGACGCGGAAAAGCTCCAAACGGTCGGCCAGGTGATCGACTACATCAAAGCGAAGGCGGGCAAGTCCTGACTCTCTGTTGGGTTAAATCTTTGGCGTTCTGCCTGTTTCCTCACGGAAATTCCTGCAGGACGCCTTTTTTGTTTCCTGAAATCAGGAGATAGCCGTCACCGCGAATGGAACCGCTCCTCTCACAACGCCGGGTCGTGATCACCGGCTTGGGCGTCGTCGCCTCGATCGGCCACAACGTCGATGACTTCTGGGCGAGCCTGCTCGCCGGTCGCTGCGGGATCGAGCGGGTGACGCTCTTTGATCCCACGGCCTACGCCAGCCAGATCGGCGCGGAAGTGCGTGACTGGGACGCGGCGCAGCACATGGATCCGAAGGAGGCCCGGCGCAACGACCGCTACACTCACTTTGCGTTCGCCGCCGCGCGGCAGGCCGTGGCCGACGCCGCCCTGGACGTGACGCACGAGAATGGCGATCGGGTCGGCGTGATCATCGGTTCCGGCATCGGCGGCATGCAGACGATCGAAACGCAGCATGATGTGTTGCGCCAGCGCGGCCCGCGCAAGGTCTCGCCGTTCATGATTCCGGCGCTCATCGGGAACATGGCGAGCGGGCTGGTCGCGATCGATCTCGGGGCGCGCGGCCCGAATTTTGGCATTGTCTCGGCCTGCGCCACCGGCACGCACGCGATCGGCGAGGCGTTCCATGCCATCCGGCGCGGGGACGCGGACGTCATGGTCGCGGGGGGCAGCGAGGCGGCGATCACGCAGCAGTCTTACGCGGGTTTTTGCTCGATGAAGGCCATGAGCACGCGCAATGACGCGCCGCAAAAAGCCTGCCGGCCTTTCGACAAAAACCGCGACGGTTTTATCATGGGTGAGGGCTCGGGCATCCTGATCCTCGAGTCGCTGGAGCATGCGCAGGGACGCGGCGCGCGCATTTATTGCGAACTCGTCGGCTATGCGGCCACCTGTGACGCGTTTCACATCACCCAGCCCGACCCGGAGGGCAAGGGCCTCTCGCTGGCCATGAAGCGCGCGCTCGCCTGCGGTGGTGTCTTGCCGGAGCAGGTGGACTACATCAACGCGCACGGCACCTCCACGCCTTACAACGACAAGTTTGAGACCCTCGCCATCAAGAAACTCTTTGGCGAGCATGCGCGCCGGCTGGCCGTCAGCTCGACCAAATCCATGACCGGGCACCTGCTGGGAGCCGCCGGCGGAATTGAATCGATCATCTCGGTCAAGACCATCCAGACCGGCATGATCGCGCCGACGATCAACCTTGAGGAGCCCGACCCGGACTGCGACCTCGACTACGTGCCCAATGTCGCCCGCGCCGCGAAGGTGCGAACGGTGCTGAGCAACAATCTCGGCTTCGGCGGGCAGAACGCCGCGGTGGTTTTCCGGGCCCTGTAGCCGGTTGGGCCATGAGGGCGATCTGCCTCACGCTGATCGTCCTGGGCCTCACGGCCTGCCGCCGGAACGAGCTTTCGGGGGTGGGCGCGGATCGCCCGCCGACGCGGTCCGAAATCTGGGCGGCCATTCAGCCGATGGCCCAGCGCTACCGGATCGACGCGGCGTTCATTTACGCGCTCGTGGCGGCGGAGTCGAACTTTGACCCGCTCGCCCGCAACGGGGAGGCGCGCGGCCTGTTGCAAATCAAGCCCCGGGCTTGGTGGGCGGTGTCCACGACGGCCTACGAGCCCGCGGTGTGGAACTGGCGGACCAACCTCGAGGTCGGGGTCGACTATCTCGCTTATTCGCGCGCCTACCTGCACCGGAAGACGGCGTTTTCATATCCGCTGCTGCTGGCGGCGTTTCATTACGGCCTGGATTACGTCGAGGAACGGGGCTTCAGCATCGACCGCATTCCCATCCCCGAAAGTCCGATCTACCGAAAATTATGGGCCGGCGACCTGGCGCCGGTCCACCCGCCGTCCTAGGCGCTGGGGTGCGGGCTGTCGGTCCGCGCGGGAGCATGGCCGAGCCATTTTTTCAGGCAGGCATGCAATTCTGCGCGACGCACCGGCTTGGCCAGAAAGTCATCCATGCCGGCGGCGGCACAGTCGGCACGATCCTCGGGCGTCACGCTGGCCGTGAGGGCCACGATGGGCAGGGGACGGCCATTGAGCCGCGCGCGGATTCTGCGCGTGGCCTCGAAGCCGTCGATGTCCGGCAGCTGGCAATCCATCAGCACGACGCCCCACGTTTCGCGCACGGCGAGTTCCACCGCCGATTCGCCGGTATCCGCCATCGTGCTCTGCAGCCCGTGCTTTTCGAGCATCCGGCGGATGAGATGCTGATTCAGGACGTCGTCCTCGACGATCAGCACCCGACCCGAAAGCATCTCAAAAGGTCCGGTGCAGATGCTGGGGGCGACGGCGGAAGTGGAGGTGGTCATGCGTGCGGCCGAGGGGGGCTTTTCCATCAGGAGCACTCATTGACGATAAGCACAGCGGGCGAAAGCGAATTCGCCGCCCGAGCCGGCCGGCTGGCTCAATTCCAAGAAAAATCCCGCGGCGGTAAGGCCGCGGGCGGGAAAGCCAAGAAAACAGGGAGAACTCAGGCCTTCTGGACGAGTCCGGCCTTGATGGCCTTCACGGACACGAGCATGCGCTTGGTGCCGCCATTGGGCAGGCGGACGCGAATCCGCTGCAGATTGGGGCGAAACTTGCGCTTCGTAATGCTGGTCACGTGCGTGCCGATGCCGCCGCTCTTTTTCGACTGACCCTTGCGGTTGATGATCGAGCCCTTGACGGGACGGCGACCGGTGATTGCACAGATTCTGGCCATGGTGGTTTTGAGTTGGTTAAAGGGTCATGAGTAAAGGTCGCGTCAGGGTCGAGGCAAGGGGAATTTTACCCGCTGCGCCGGGCGTGCAGGACCTGGAATTTCTGCCCCAAATGCGACGGATGCAGCAGCTGCAGCAGGGAGAGTTTCCTCCGGCTGAAATGCGCGGCGTCCGCGGCCGTGGTCGCGGCGATGTAGTCGGCGGCATGACGGATGAAAAACGCCTCCTGGGACTCCACGGCCGACGTCGCGAACCCCCGGCTGGCGAGCGCTTCCGCCAGCCAGTCCCAGCAGATGTGACAGGTGAGATCCTGTTCGCCGGGGCGGGCCAGCAGCTCGTTGGACTGGGTGTGGCGATGATACGCGCGAGCCGTGCCGGACGGGCAGGCCTCGGTGAGCTCCCGCCACGACTTGCCGTAGTCGCAGGCGATGAAGAGACCCGTCCACGGCAAGGCGGCGATCGTCCCGGCGAGCGCGGCGGCGGCGAACGGGGCGTCGATGAGATAGCCCTCGGGCGCCGTGGCCGGCAGTGCCGGGGGTGCGATGACCGGCAATTCAATCTCGGCCAGCGCGTCCTGGCGCAGCGCGACGCCGATTTCGAGCCAGCCACCGCGCCGAAACACAAAGCGCCGGAACGGCTGGGCGTCAAAGAGCTCGTTGGAAAACACAATGCACGGGCCGGCCAGCGCGGGAGGGCGACCCAACGGCACGAGGCGCACCGACCGAAACGGATGGGCGACGCCCGCCAGGACGCCGCCGCCGGGCTCGGCTCCGATTTCGACAAAATCAAAGCCGCGCGGATCACACTCCTCCAGGAGGTGGACGATGGCCGCGGCGAGCAGTTCGCAAAAGACAGGTCCGCTCGTGCTGGCGGTGAAGAAGTCGGTGCCGGCGCCATAGCCGACCCGGGTTCCGGGACGCCGGTAATAGCCGGCCGTGGGATGATACAGCGCGAGTTCCATGAAGCGCGCGAAGGTCATGGCTCCCTCCGGCCCCGCCTGGGCGCGAAAAATTTCGCGGAATTCCGCGGAGCGTGCAGGGGAGGGCAAGGCTGACGAACCCATTTACAAAATGAAGCAGATGCACACAGTCGCCGACATGCTCAAACGCATTCTCATGATCGCAGCCGGCGTCGTGCTGGGACTCGTGCTGTCCCTGGGCGCGGGCCGGCTGGCGCTGGCGTGGGGCTTGTTTCCCAACCGCGAGCTCGACCGCTCGTCCTCCTACGTGCGCGAGGTGCTGCAGCTGGTGAACGAGAACTACGTCGACGCCAAGGCCTCGGGTTACAACCAACTCGCGAAATCGGCCATCCACGGCATGGTGGAATCGCTCGATCCGCACTCCGAATTCCTAGAGTCGAAGGACTACCGTCTGCTCGAGGAGGAGTTGAGCGGCGACTTCAGCGGCATCGGCGTGCAAGTCGAAATGCGCAAGGGCCACGTGGTCGTCATCGCGCCCATCGCGGGTTCGCCCGGCGAGCGGGCGGGGATCTTGCGCGGCGACGAGCTGGTGAGCGTGGACGGCAAGGTATTGGAGCGGGGGCTTTCCATGGACGGCGTCATCGACCGGTTGCGGGGCAAACCCCACACGCAGGTGACGGTCGGCCTGCTGCGTCCCGTCACCGGCAGGACGCTCGCTCTCACGCTGACGCGGGAGATGATCAAGTTGGACAGTGTCCGGGATGTGCACGTGCTGCCGGAGCACACGGGCTATATCCAGCTCACCGAATTTTCCGATCACACCGGCGAGGAATTTGGCAACGCGCTCGACCGCCTGCTCAAGCAGGGCATCGACAGTCTGGTCATCGATCTGCGCAACAACCCCGGCGGATTGCTCGACGCCGCGGTCGACGTGGCCGAGCCGTTCTTCAAGAAGGGTGAACTCATCGTCTACACGCAGGGCCGCAAGGCCGCGGACCGCGAGGAATACCGGGCCAGCGCCGACGGCGATCCGCTCCGCCTGCCCGTCGCCATTCTGATCAATGCGGGCAGTGCCAGCGCGGCGGAGGTCGTCACGGGCGCGCTCAAGGACACCGGCCGCGCCGTCGTGGTGGGCGAGCGGTCGTTCGGCAAGGGCTCCGTGCAATCCATTTTCAAGCTGAAGAATGGCGAGGGCTTGCGGCTGACGACGGCGCGCTATTTTACGCCGAGCGGGGTCAGCATCCACGAAAAGGGCATCACGCCGCAGGTGGAAGTCGTGATGACCCCGGAGGAGGACAGCCGGCTCCGGCTTCAGCACCTGCGCCCGGACGTGGCGGACCCGAAGGAATTTCAGGAACGGTTTGGCTTTGCCCCGATTGCCGATCGCCAGCTGCAGGCCGCGCTCGACGTGCTCAAGGGGATCAACCTGCTGGATGAACGCGGCTCCGCGCGCGAAACGCACTAGTCGCGCATGATCTTGGCGCTTGAAAGCTCGTGCGACGAGACCGCCGTGGCGGTTTTCGATCCGGCCCGAGGCCTCACGGGCGAGTGGGTGCACAGCCAGATCGCGCTGCACGGGCGCCATGGCGGGGTGGTGCCGGATCTCGCCACGCGCGAGCACCTGCGGCACTTTGCGCCGCTGCTCGCGCGGGCGAAGGCCGGGACGGATTGGGCGAAGATCTCGCAAGTCGCGGTGACGAACGGCCCCGGCCTGGCGGCGTGCCTGGCCATCGGGGTGGCGGCGGCGAAGTCCCTCGCGCTGGCGCTGCAGGTGCCCGTGACGGGCGTGAATCATCTGCGCGGCCACGTCTGGTCGCCGTTCATCGCCCTCCACGCGGAGGCGCCCGGAGACTTTCCCGCCCGGCTCTCGGAGCTGCTGCCGCATCTCGGCCTGATCGTCTCGGGCGGCAACACGCTGCTCTTCCGGCTCGAGGCGGATCGCCGGGTCACGGTGCTGTCCTCGACCCGCGACGACGCCGCGGGCGAGGCGCTCGACAAGGGCGCCAAGCTGCTCGGGCTGGGTTATCCCGGCGGACCATTGATCGAGCAGCTCGCGCTGACGGGCCGGCCCGGCGCGTATGACTTTCCCCGCGGCATTGGGCGGCGCGACGAGTTGGATTTCAGTTTTTCGGGCGTGAAGACGAGCCTGCGTTATGTCGTGGAAAAGATGACAGCCGCGGACGTGCAGGCGCGCCGGCCGGATCTTTGCGCGAGCTACCAGCAGGCGGTGCTCGACGCGCTCGCCCGCAAGACCCGGGCGGCGCTGGAGCAGGGCCAGGGCGCCTATCGCAGCGTGGGACTATCGGGCGGCGTCGCGAACAATCGCGCCCTGCGCAGCGCGCTGGACGCGGAGGCCAAACGCCGGCGCATCCCATCTCTGGCGGCGCAGCCCCAGCATACGGGGGACAACGCGGGCATGATTGCCTTTGCGGCGTGGGCGGACCCCGCGGGTTGCGACCGGGCGGCCGGCATGGGCCTGCGCGTGGAGCCGAGCGCGGGGCTGGCTTGACGCGGCTATTTGTAGTCGCGCCGGAGATTGCTCGGGAGAATGCCGAGCTCCTCGCGATACTTGGCGACGGTGCGGCGGGCCAGGTTGAGGCCCTTTTCCTGCAGTTTGACGACCAGCTCTTGGTCGCTCAGCGGCGCGGCCTTGTCCTCGACGGCGACGAGGTCGGCGAGCATTTCCTTCACACTGGTGTTGGAGACCGACGCGCCGCTGTCGGCCTGGTAGCCGGTGGTGAAGAAGAACTTGAACTCAAAGATGCCGTGCGGCGTCTTCATGTATTTGTTCGCGATGGCGCGGCTGACGGTGGTCTCGTGCACGCCGACGATGTCGGCGATCTGCGTCATGGTCAGCGGCTGCAACTGGGAGACGCCATGCTCGAAGAACGGAGTCTGCGCCTTGATGATCTCGCGCGCGACGCGCTCGATCGTCCGCTGGCGCTGCTCGATGGAATCAATCAGGAATTTGCCGGAGCGCATGCGCTCGCGCAGATAATCGCGCTCCTCCTTCGTCAGCGTGCCCTTGGCAATGAGCTCGCGATACGTGCTGGAGATGCGCAGGCGCGGGATATAGTCGCTGTTGAGGTGAATTTTCCATTCGTCGCCGTCCTTCTCGACGGTGACGTCGGCGACCACGACGCGGTTGCTGTCCTCGGCAAAGCGGCGGCCGGGGGCGGGATCAAGCTTGCTGATCTCCTCGATGGCGGCCTGCACATCGTCGGCGGGCGCCCCGAGCTTGCGGGCCAGCTCGGGGATGCGGCGGCGCGACAGCAGCTCGAAATGATCGCGCAGCAAGCGCGCGGCCAGCGACTCGCCGCGGCCGCGCGCGGTCAGCTGGGCGAGCAGGCATTCCGCCAGGGTCTGGCTGCCGATGCCGGGCGGATCGAAACTCTGGAGCAGCTTCAGGGCCGAGAGCACGGTGTCGTACGGCAGGCCGGTTTGCAGCGCGATATCCGCGGGCGGTTGCGCAAGGTAGCCGCGGTCATCGAGATTGCCGACGAGCTGGCGCAGCGCCTCCAGCACCGGCGCCGCGAGCTCATCGAGCGCGACCTGCTGCATGAGGTGCTCCTGCAGCGACGTCTCGGTGGCGAGCGAATCGAAGAAATGTTGGCGCTTCTCGGCATCCTCCGCGGTGTAGGATTGCGTGCCGCCGGCGCTGGACATTTGGTCGCGCCAGTCCTGATCCAGCTTGCCGAGGATCTCGAACTGCTTGCTGAAATCCATTTCCTCGCGGTGGTCGCCCTGCTCGGCCGAAGCGGCATCCGCCGCCGGTTCGTCGGGGGACGGCGCCTCGGTCTTGTCAATGCTCTCCCCGTCCATCGGCAGCTCCTCCAGCGTGGGATTGGACTGCAGCTCCTCCTGGATCACGGAGCGCAGATCGAGCGCCGCCACCTGCAAGATTTTCAGGGAATGCCGGAGCTGGGGCGCGAGAACGAGGGACTGGGTCTGGCGCTGGCGGAGGTCGTGGCTAAATCCGGGCCCGCTCATGATCTGGATGAAGGCTGTCGGTTATCATCGCAGGGGCGTGGGGTAGGGGGGCCGGGACGAAACGGAGGTGCCGCCGAGTTCGGTGACGCCAAAAATCTCCTTGAGGTAAACGCCGAGCTTCTCGTTGGTGGGGCCGTAACCGTCGCTGTAGAGATACATCTCCAGGTCGGTGAGCATCGCAAACGCGGACTGGTAGCGCTGGTCGCGGTCGCGCGTGAGGGCCTTCTGGATGATCGCCTCGAGCTTGGGGTTGATGTCCGCGCGCAGCGTGGCGAACTGCGGGATGGGCATCGTCAGGATGTTGCGGCGCGACTGGGCGCGATCGGCCGAGCGGAAAAGGTTCTTCCCCAGCAGCAATTCGGTGAGGACAATGCCGAGCGGAAAGAGGTCGGCGCGCGCATCGGTCACCGCGAAGTTCGCCTGCTCCGGCGAAAGGTACTCGTCCTTGCCCGCGATGACCTTGCCTTCCTCATTGTACATGAGGTCGAGGGCCTTCGCGATGCCGAAGTCGGTGAGTTTGACGTCACCCTCATGGGCCATGAGCACGTTTTTCGGCCCGATGTCCCGGTGGACAATGTTGAGGTGCCGGCCCTCGCGGTCGCATTTCTGATGCGCGTAGGCGAGGCCGCGGGCCACCCGCGAGACGATGAAGGCGGCGAGGTCGACCGGGATCTCTTTGCGCAGCTCGCGGTGCTTGTCGATGAAGACCTCGAGGTTCACACCGCGCACGAACTCCATCACCATGAAATACTGGCCGCCGACTTGGCCGAGGTGGTAGGTCTGGACGATGTTGGTGTGGATCAGGTCGGCCACGAGGCGGGCCTCACCGATGAAGTTCTTCTGGAATTCCTCGATCGCGGAAAACTCCTCGCGAATGAGTTTTACCGCGACGGTCTTCCGAAAATTGCCGGACCCCAGCTGCACCGCCTCGTAAACGACACCCATGCCGCCCTCGGCGAGTTTGCGCAGCATCTCGTAGTGAATCTCGTTGAACAGGTGTTTGATGGCCGCCACGACACGCGAGGAAAAGGCCCGCTAAGCTGACTGGCAAGGATGCAATCGGACTTCGGCGCGGAATCTGCTGCAGGGAAATTTGACACGCGAAATTGGTCACTTAGGGTGCGGGCATGATTACGCTTTCCCGCCGCGCCGCTGATCGCGTGCGCACCATGCAGGCCGAGCTCAACGCCCCGGCGAAGCGATTGCGGGTATTGGTCGAATCCGGCGGCTGCTCGGGTTTTCAATACGGCATGTCGTTTGACGAACGAAAGGACGGCGATGCCGAACTGGAAAGCGAAGGCGTGCGCTTCCTCGTCGATCCCTCGAGTCTCGCCTATCTGGACGGATCCGACATCGACTTTGACGACGGTCTGCACGGCAAGGGCTTCGCGATCAAGAATCCCCAGGCGCAGAGCACGTGCGGCTGCGGCAAGTCCTTCAATTGACGGAGCGCCGGGTGCGGCTTACTTGGCCGCCTCATGCAGCGCCACGGTGCCAAAGGTCAGACTCCGCGCCGTCACGCGGTTGTAACCGGCGGCGCTAATTTCCGCCGCCAGTGCTTCCCGACCGGGGAATTGGCCGATGGTCTCGTTGAGATAGACGTAGGCGGCGCGGTCGCCGGTGATGACGCCGGCGATCAGCGGCAGCAGCCGGCGCAAATAGAAATAATAGAACGGGCGGAACCACGCTTGCGGCTGGGAAAACTCGAGCACAAACAACCGTCCGCCCGGGCGCAGCACCCGGTGCATCTCGCGCAGCGAACGGTGCCGGTCCGCCATGTTGCGCAGCCCGAAGGAGATCGTCACGGCGTCAAAGCCGGCGTCCGGCAGCGGCAGGGCCAGGCCGTCGCCCGGCTGAAAGCTGAGCGCGGTCTGACGATCCGCTGCGAGGCCCGCCTTCTTGGCGTTGGCCTGATCCAGCATCGGCTGGCAGAAATCCATGCCGACGATGCGGGCTCCGGCTGGCAGGCCGCGACTGAGCGCGAAAGCTACATCCCCGCTGCCCGTCGCCAGATCGAGCACGTTGGACGGTGCGTGCCCCCGCACGGCCTTGACCAGGCATTTTCGCCACCACAGATCCAAGCCTCCGCTCAGCAAATGATTGGCCACATCGTAGCGCCGGGCGATGCGGGCGAACATGGAATTGACGGCGACGGGATCGGGCATGAAAGGGCGTTTGGCGGCTGGTTAAGAATCTCTGCCATAATAGTTGACGCAATTCCACATCTGCGAGTAATTTAGAGGTGTCTGGAACAGGCTTTTACGAAACAAAGGAAAATCCATGTCCACCAATCTAACCAAACGAGAGATCGTCTTGGAAATCTACAAAAAGACCAGTTTCCCCCAGAAGCAGGTCGTTGAGACGGTACAACTCACGCTCGATATCATTCAGAAGGCGCTCGCCGACGGCCGCAACGTCGAGTTGCGCAACTTCGGCGTGCTGGAAGTCCAGGTCCGCAAAGCCCGCATCGGGCGCAACCCGAACAAGCCGGAGGCCGAGGTCGTCATTCCGCAGCGTGCCGTCGTGAAATTCAAGTCGGGCAAGATTCTCAAGCAACAGCTTAAGAAGCTCGATCTGGTCAAGCTGCTGGAAGGCTGAGTCCGGCCCTCCGGAACTTGATCGTCAAAGGCCGGTTCACCCCGGCCTTTTTTGTTTTCTTGGGTGAAAATTAGCATCGCGCTGCGTCGGGGCGTTTCGCCATTTTCAGCCTAATGGCGACGTTTCAGTCACTTCCCGGGTTTCGCGAATTTTACCCCGACGACTTTGCGCGGCGGAAGCACATCTTCGACCTCTGGCGGCGCACCGCCCACGCCTTTGGTTTCGCGGAATACGACGCACCCGTGCTCGAGCCGCTGGAACTCTACAAGGCCAAGTCCGGCGAGGAAATCGAGGCGCAGCTCTTCAGCTTCACGGACAAGGGCGGCCGCGAGGTCGCCCTCCGTCCGGAGATGACGCCGACCGTCTGCCGCCTCGTTGGCGCCAAGGCCAGCGCGCTCAAGCGCCCGATCAAGTGGTTCAGCATTGCGGAGTTTTACCGCTATGAGCGCATGCAGAAGGGTCGCGACCGCGCGTTCCGCCAGCTGAACGTTGATATTTTTGGCGAGCCCGGTCCCGAGGCCGAGATCGAGCTCATCGCGCTGCTGGTCCAGTCGCTTTGCGCCTTCGGGCTCACCGCGGAGGATTTTTATGTGCGGCTCAGCGACCGCAACCTGTGGTTTTATTACCTCGAGGCGCTCGGTCTCGACGAGCCGCGCGTGCGCGCCGTGCTGGGCGCGGTGGACAAATACGAGAAGTATGGCGACGACGCCTTCAAGGGCTACACGGAGCAATTTGGTCCGCTCGATCCCGCGGTGAAGGCGAAGGTGCTTTCCTTTCTGCAAATCAAGACGTTCGCCGGTCTCGAACAGGCGCTGGCGTCGTTGCAGAGTGAAAAACTCGCGGCGCGCCTCGGCGAATGGAGGAAACTGCTGGGCGGACTCGACGCCATGGGCCTCAGTCGGTTCCTCGCGGTCGATCTCGGCGTGGTGCGGGGGCTGGCCTATTACACCGGCTTTGTGTTCGAGGCCTTTGACCGGAAGGGCGACTTGCGGGCGCTGGCGGGCGGCGGCCGGTATGATGACCTGATTCAGAAACTCGGCGGCCCGGCGCTGCCGGCGGTCGGTTTCGCGATCGGTGACGTGACCACGGCCTTGCTGCTCGAGCAGCGCGGACTCCTGCCGAACCTCATCCAGGCACCCGACATTTATTGCGTGATTGGCGGCGAGGCGAGCCGGCGGGCGGCGTTTGCCGACATCCACGCGTTGCGCGCGTCGGGCCGTCGGGTCGACTATCCCATGAAGGAGGTGGCCTTTGGCAAACAGTTCAAACTGGCCGCGGATTCGGGTGCCAGGCTGGCCTTGATTTACGGGGATGACGAACTCGCCAAGGGGGTCGTGAAGATCCGCGATCTCGGCGACCGCACGGAGCGCGATGTGTCCCGAACGGATGTCCTGGCGGTGGTGCGCGACTATTTCAGCGCCTAGACTTCAGGTGGCGCAGGCCGAAGGCATCCGGGAGCAGGCGACTGAGCGCGCCCGCGTGGCGGTCGGCCGAATTGCAAACGCTGATAATCAATGCAGTCGGGCCGAATTCATTGATGACCTGGCGACAAGAGCCGCAGGGCGCATGCGCGAATTTCGTCGGCGTGTAGACGGCGACGGCTTTGACCGTTTTCTCGCCCGCCGCGACGGCGGTGAAGATCGCGGTGCGCTCGGCGCAATTGCAGAGTCCATACGACGCGTTTTCGACGTTGGTGCCGGAGTAGATCTTGCCCGAGCCGGTGAGGATGGCCGCGCCCACGCAGAATTTGGAATAGGGCGAGTAGGAGGCCTGCGCCGCGGCGCGCGCGGCTTTTTCGAGCTTCCGGCAGAGGGGGGCGGGGATTTTCATAGGCTCAATCTATCGGTTTGTCATTCTGTGCGAAGCGAAGAATCCAGTTTGTGCCAGCTTGCCGTTTCCAAGTGGATTCTTCGCTTCGCACAGAATGACAGATCAGGTTAGAGTCCGAGTTCCTGTTTCACATCAGAGAATGCCTGGATGGCGAAGTCGAGATCATCGCGGCTGTGCGCGGCGCTGACCTGGGTGCGGATGCGCGCGGTCCCTTGCGGCACGACTGGATAGAAAAAGCCAATGACATACACCCCCTTTTCGAGCATCCGCGCGGCGAATTTCTGCGAGAGCGCGGCATCGCCCAGCATCACGGGCACGATCGGGTGGGTGCCGGGACGGAGCGTAAGGCCCGCTTTGGTCAGGCCCGCGCGAAAATAGCGGGTGCTGGCCTCCAGCTTGTCGCGCAGCGCGGTGGAACGGGTGATGAGGTCGAGCGTGGTGATGGACGCCGCGGCGATGACGGGCGCGAGGGTGTTGGAAAACAGATACGGCCGGGAACGCTGGCGCAGGAGATCGATGATTTCCTTCTTGCCGCTGAGGTAGCCGCCGCTGGCGCCACCCAGGGCTTTGCCGAGTGTGCCGGAGATGATGTCCACGCGCCCCATGACGCCGCAGTGTTCGTGTGTGCCGCGGCCGGTCCTGCCCATGAAGCCGACGGCGTGACTGTCGTCCATCATCACCAGCGCGCCGTATTTGTCCGCGAGATCGCAGACGGTCTTCATGTTGGCGATGTAGCCGTCCATCGAAAACACGCCGTCGGTCGCGATCAGCTTGAAGCGGGCCTTGGCGCTGTCGGCCTCCTTGAGCCGGGCCTCGAGGTCGGCCATGTCGTTGTTTTTGTAACGATAGCGCTGGGCCTTGCACAGGCGGATGCCGTCGATGATGGAGGCGTGGTTCAGTTCGTCGCTGATGACGGCGTCCTCGGCGGCCAGCAGCGTCTCAAACACGCCGCCGTTGGCGTCGAAGCACGAGCCGTAAAGGATGGTGTCATCGGTGCCGAGGAAGGTGCTGAGCTTCGCCTCGAGTTCCTTGTGGATCTGCTGCGTGCCGCAGATGAAACGCACGGAGGCGAGACCGTAGCCCCAGCGATCGAGGGTCGCGTGGGCGGACCGGATGATCTCGGGATGATCGGCGAGGCCGAGGTAGTTGTTCGCGCAGAAGTTGAGGACCTGCTTCCCGCCCGCCTGCCCCGAGCCGGCCGAGGGGGCGACGGTAATATGCGCACTTTGCGGCGTGGTGATGACGCGCTCGCGCTTGAACAGGCCCGCCGCCTCGATCTCGGCGAGGGTCTTTTGCAGGTGGGCGAGGTAGGCGGCCGTCATGGGCTCAGCTCCACGTCAGCACGATCTTGCCGCTCTTGCCGGAGCGCATCAGGTCGAATCCCTGCTGGAATTCGGTGAACGGAAAGCGGTGCGTGATGACGGGCGAGATATCGAGGCCGCTCTGGATCATGGCGGTCATCTTATACCAGGTCTCATACATTTCCCGGCCATAAATGCCGCGAATCGTGAGCATGTTGAAGACGACCTTGTTCCAGTCCACCGCCGCGGCGCCGGGCATGATGCCGAGGAGGGCGATGCGGCCGCCATGGGACATGTTGTCGATCATGTCATTCAGCGCGCGCGGATTGCCCGACATCTCCAGGCCGACGTCGAAGCCCTCCTTCATGCCGATCTCCCGTTGCACCTCGGGCAGCTTCTCCTTGGAAACATCTACCGTGCGCGAGGCGCCCATTTTCTTGGCGATCGCGAGACGGTCGGGGTTCACGTCCGTGACGACGATCTTGCGCGCGCCGGCGTGGCGCGCGATGGCGGCGGCCATGCAGCCGATGGGGCCGGCGCCGGTGATAAGCACGTCCTCGCCGACGAGGTCGTATTGCAGCGCGGTGTGCGTGGCGTTGCCCAGCGGATCGAAGCAGGAGAGCACGTCGAGTGGGATGGCGGGATCGACATGCACGGCGTTGCTGGCGGGGATGCAGAGATACTCGGCGAAGGCGCCCTGGCGGTTGACGCCAACGCCCTTGGTGTCCTTGCAAAGATGCCGGCGGCCGGCGAGGCAGTTGCGACAGATGCCGCAGACGATGTGGCCCTCGCCATCGACGAGGTCGCCCGGCTTGAAACCCACCACATTGCTGCCGACCTCCTCGATCACGCCGACAAACTCATGGCCGACCACCATCGGGACCGGGATGGTCTTTTCCGCCCACGCGTCCCAATTGTAGATGTGCACGTCGGTGCCGCAGATGGAAGTCTTCCGGATCTTGATGAGGACGTCATTGATGCCGGGCTTGGGCACGGGCACCTCGGTCATCTGCAACCCGGGACCGGGCGTTAGCTTGGCAATGGCGCGCATCATTTGGGCAGGCATGGAGAAAAAGTTGACCACAGTGTGACTGTGCCGCTTCGCGAAACAACCCCGAAGCCGCGATTTTCCACAGGCTCCAAGCGCGCTAATGGGCGGCGTAAGCGCGAGGCGCCCAACGCGGGCGACGAGCAAAAGTAGGGCGGGTCTCCGACCCGCCTTCCCTTGCAACGGAGAGCGGGTCAGAGACCCGCCCTACTCGGCGAAGAGCTGGGCGCCCTCGAGCGCGAGGAGCCGGAGCTTGGTTTTCACGCCGCCCGGACCGGAAAATCCCGTCATCTTGCCGTCGGCGGACACGATGCGGTGACACGGCACGAGCAAGGGCCAGGGGTTGGCGCCAAGGGCGGTCCCCACGGCGCGGCTCGTGCCGGGAGGATAGCCGAGCGCGGCGGCGATCTTCCCGTAGCTTGACGTCTGGCCGGCCTTCACCGCCAGCGTGGCGTGGTAGACTTCACGGGCAATCTCCGGCACACGGGCAAAATCAAAACGCACATCGGAAAAATCCTGCGGCGACCCGGCGAGGTGCTGCCGCACCCGGGCGATCAGCGCCGCGATGAAGCCAGGTGACGGCGCGACGTCATCGTCGCGCGCCGCGGCCTCGGGCAGCTCGAAGCCAGTGAGACCGGCCTCGCCCCAGGTGAGGGCACAGGCGCCAATCGCGGTGGTGAACGTGGCGCGGGGCATGGATTCAATTTGCAGCAACGGGTTGGCTTGATGTAGGTCGGGCTTTACGCCCGACAACCAGATCCGGATGTCGGGGATAAACCCCGACCTACAAGACTTGACGTCAGGCGGGGATCTTGGAGACCAGCGATGAGGAGGCGGGGTTGGGGTGCATATGGGTTTGCATCGTGTGCGGGTTGGCTTTCGTGTCGAAGCGATTTCCATGCAGAATCGCTTCTACAACGCCTTCGACGTCGAGGCCTACGGCGCGGGCCGCAAGCCGGACTACCGCAGCCCGTTCCAGATCGACCGCGACCGCATCATCCATGCGCATGCCTTCCGCAAGCTGCAGTCCAAGACGCAGGTGTTCCTGTCGGGCGAATACGATTTCTACCGCACGCGGCTGACCCACTCGATGGAGGTGGCGCAGATCGGCCGGTCCATCTGCCATTTCCTGAGTTCACGCGGCGGATTGCTGAAGGAGGATTTCTTCATCGACAGCGACCTCGTCGAGGCGGTCTGCCTCTCGCACGACCTCGGGCATCCGCCGTTTGGCCACTCCGGCGAGCGCACCCTGCAGGAACTGATGGTCAAGTGGGGCGGCTTCGAGGGCAACGCCCAGACCCTGCACCTGCTGACGGCGACGATTTATCAGAACGAGACGAGCGTGCGCGGCATGCAGCCCACGCGGGCATTGCTCGACGGGGTGTTGAAATACAAAAAGCTCTTCCGGGAGTTTCCGAAGCCGCCGCAGAATCATTTTCTCTACGACCCGCAGGTCGAGGTGCGGGGCTTCGTGCTGGGCGGGGCGAAGATCCCGCGCGAGCTGCACGCGGGCGAGTTGCTCAATGCCTTCAAGAGCGTCGAGTGCCAGATCATGGACTGGGCCGATGACGCCGCCTATTCGCTCAACGACATCGTGGATGGCGTGAAGGCCGGCGTGCTTTCCTTCGAAAAGATCGAGGCCTGGGCGGCGAACGAGGCCATCGGCGCGCCGCAGCAGAAACTGCTCGACGGGCTGTTTGATGCCATGCGGGGGGACCGACTCGAGAGCGTCTTTTCCCAAAAGATCGGGGCATTCATCCGGGCCACGCGCCTGCGGGAGCGGAAGACATTCATGACCGCGAAGACGAACCGGTATCGCTTCGAGCTCGTGGTGGAGCCCGAGGCGGAGCGCGAGGCGCACTTTTTCAAGAAGATGGCGAACGACATCATCTTCGAGAGCCCGCAGCTTCAGCAAATCGAGCACAAGGCGCGGCGGGTGCTCTTCGACCTGTGGCATTCCTGCTGGAGCAACTACGTCGAGAAGGGACCGCGCGTCATCAACATCCTGCCCACGCGGGTCGGCAAACTGATCGACGCGGAAAAGACGACGGGGGGCAAGGCGCGGCAGATTTGCGACTACCTCGCCGGCCTGACCGACGGCATGATTGTGCGCACCTACCGCCGGCTGTTCGACCCGGAGTTCGGCAGCATCCGGGATTTGAGCTAAAAATGTAGGACGGGGTCGCTGACCCCGCCTGCTGGCTCCGAGGTAGGGCGAGTTGTCCCCAACGAGCCGTGAATGAGATCGGGCCGATCAGCTGACTGCGGCTCGTTAGGGATAACTCGCCCTACCTTCCAGAAAGGCGGG
>OCZT010001067.1_pt1 | contig 28215 bp, 22 predicted proteins | sample 1539031 | NCBI WGS metagenome assembly OCZT01 (sample SAMEA3539308, study PRJEB22396) | soil metagenome | biome: tundra; feature: field; material: soil | place: USA | collected 2010-05 | depth 0.15 m | reverse complement strand
GGCGCCTGCGCGAGCCCGGTGACGGCGCCGGCGGGGCCGGCGCCGGCGGCGCTGAGCTCACGGATGAGCAGCTGGCGGCGCTGCGGGGCGTCTTCGCCCACCGGCTGTCGCTGATCACCGGTGGCCCGGGCACGGGCAAGACCGCGTCGATCCGGGCGATCTCCGCGGCCGCGGCCGGCCAGGGCGCCCGTGTGCTGCTCGTCGCACCCACCGGACGCGCGGCGATCAGGATGAGCGAGGCCAGCGGTGTGCGCGCCCGGACCGTGCACTCGGCGCTCGGCTGGATTCCCGGCGAGGGGCCCACCCACGACGAGCAGGATCCGCTGCGCTGTGACCTGCTGATCGTGGACGAGACCTCGATGGCCAACCTGGAGCTGCTGGTGACGCTGCTGCGAGCGGTGGACGAGCGCACCCACGTGGTGCTGGTGGGTGACGCCGACCAGCTGGCGCCCGTGGGGGCCGGCAAGCCGTTCGCCGAGCTCGTCGGCGCCGACTCGGTCCCCACCGTCCGCCTGACCCACATCTTCCGCCAGGCCGCGGGCAGCATGATCGTCCAGGGCGCCCACGCAATCCGCCGCGGTGAGCTGCCCGAGCTCACTCCCGCCGCCGACATGCGCCGCGACCTGTTCCTGATCGAGCGCCGCGACCCGATCGCCGCGCGGGCCGAGATCGTGTCGCTGGTCAGCGAGCGGCTTCCGGCTCATTACGGCGTTGACCCGGTGCGCGACATCCAGGTGTTCGCACCCGTCTACCGCGGCGAGCTCGGCATTGACGCCCTCAACACCGCCTTGCGTGACGCGCTGAACCCGGATGGGCGCCCGGTCCGCGGCGGCCGGCTGCGGCTGGGTGACAAGCTGATGATGACCGGGCGAAACCTTCACGACCTCGGCCTGATGAACGGCACCCTGCTTCGGCTGCTCGACGAGGTCTCACCGCCGCCCGATGCCGAGTCCGACGATGACGCGGCGCTGATCCTGGGCGCCGAGGAGTCGATCTTCAGGCTCCCGCCCGAGGAGTCAGATCGCCTCCGGCTCGCCTACGCGTGCTCGGTGCACCGCGGTCAGGGAATCGAGCTCCCGATCGCCGTGATCGTCGCCCACCCGGCCGCCGGAGCGTTCTTCCTGCGCCGGGAGATGCTCTACACCGCCGTCACCCGCGCCCGGATCGCCACGGTCATCGTCGGCACTCGCGCGGTCGTCGCCCATGCGGCCAGAACCCCGGACACCGTCCGGCGCCACGGCCGCCTGGCGGCGCGGCTGGAGGCCCAGGACGCGACCGGCGCCGACCTCAGGCGATGAACGACCAGCTGGAGAACTGAACCGTGTAGAAGATCAACAGGATCGAGCCCACCGCGACGGCGACCCGCTCGAGGCGGTGTTTGGCGACCCAGGCCCCGGCGACCATCCAGAGCGGGAAGATGGTCAGGACGAATCGGTCCAAGGAGCCCAGCGGGTTGGCGCCCCGAGGGCTGGATAGGCAGACCGCGAGCGTCACGGCGGCGTAGGCTCCGTAGGCCAGCGGCAGTCTGCGCAAGCACAGCACGAGCAGGGCCCCCGCCAGCAGGAGCACCAAACAGAGCAGGACGTTCTCGGCGCTCGCGGTGAAAGGTCCGTAAAGGGTCGGGTGATAGATCGCGGACCCGTTGGCGATCGCGCCCACGCCGCGGACCGCGTACTTGATCCCGTCCACGATCCCGCCGATCGGACCGACCGTCGCCCGGGCCCATTTGGCCTGGGCTCTGAACGGGGCCAGCCAGGGGTAGCCCTCAGCGCGCAGCAGCATCATGTACGCCGTGAGGGTCGCGATCGGGATCAGCGCCCACCCCAGCTGGGGGTCAACACGTCGCTGGACGCGCGGCCGGGTCCGAAAGCGCATGATCACCAACGGCACCGCCAGCAGAACCCCGGTCGGGCGAGTCAACGTGCCCAGCACTACCAGCATCCCGGCCAGCATCCACCGCTCCCGACGAGCGGCGAGCACACTCGCCACCGACAGCAGCAGGAACAACGATTCGGTGTAAACCGCCGTAAAGAAGAACGACAGCGGCGCGAAGGCGACCAGCAGCACCGTGGCGTCCGCCGCGCGCCGGCCGAGTTCGAGCTCGGTCAGACGATGCAAAAAAACCAACGCCGCCAGAAACGACCCCGCCGAGATCACGACACCCGCAACCACGCCGGATCGAGTCCCGAGGCTGAGCGCCCTGATCAGCAACGGATAGACCGGAAAGAACGCGACCCTCCCCGTCGAAAACCTCCCAAAGCCATGGTTGGCGATACTCAGGTAATAGCTCGAGTCAAACCGATCCACCGACCCCGCCAGCACGTATCCAACCTGACCGAGCTGATGCATCGCCTGCGTCACCGCCGCCGCCGAGGTCCGCTTGGTGACCGTCAGCACGCCGCCGACCCCGGCCAGCAACACCAGCAGACGGGAGGCCAGAAACGCCCGCACCGTCAGCGACGGCGCGCCAGCAGCCGCGACCAGCCTGACGCCCGCGCGCTCAAGCACCGAGCGCCCAACCAGACCCTCACCGCGTCGCCTGCCCGGAGCATGAATCACCGACATCGACGGCTCAACCCCTGCGCTCATAGATCGCAGTCGTACGGTCGCCCCCAACCGCCCCAAAGCCCGGTGTCGCTTGCATCAGGGTCTGAGTCTGGGTTCCCCGGGAGACGAGCACCACCCTGACCTGGGGCGCAAGCGCGTCGCGACCTGCTGCGCTCCCCTGGAGCCAGTCGAGATATGCGGCCTGGTCGGCCCGGGAGAAGGCGTCGATCGGGTTTCCGACCCAGATCCGGCCGCCGGCGAGCGCGACCTGTTCATCCATCGATCCGCTCGCCAGCACCGGAGAGCCGTGCGCCATCGTGATCGCGTCGGCCACCAGCGAGGGGCTAGCTCCGGTGGGAGCCGGTCCCCGCGCGATCGCCAACCCCAGCGTGACGACCGACGCGAGCGCGGCGATCGGCACGAGTCCTGCCCACGATCGCTTCGGCTTGATCGCCCGTGCGGCCGGAGCGACGAGGAGGAATAGCAGCCAGACGCCGTTGCGGCTCGCGTGGATCGTCAGCACCGTCAACGCCACGATCACGCACCATTCCCACAGTGGCGCGCGGCTTCGGCGCAGCCGGACGCCGAGCGCGAGCGCCGCGGCGATCGTGATCAGGTCCAGCGGCGCGCTCAGTGACAGCGGCCCCCACATACCCTCGCCTCGCTGGGCGGCGAGATTGGTGACCACGCCGTGGTAGTAGGAAACCGTACGCAGCAGGGCCGGCGTGGCGCAGAGCGCCGCGGCGGAGCTGCACCCGACGAGCAGCGAGAGCAGTCGGGCCTGCCGGAACCGCGACAGAAGCAGATACGCGAGTAGGACCGCCTCGCCGAGCAGCGCCGCTCCGTGCAGGTTTGACCACAGCGCGATCAACGGCACGGCGAGCCAGATCCGCCTTGACGGCACCCGCGCCTGCGATCGCAGCAGTGCGATCAGCACCGGGAAGAGCGCGATCGAGAACATCTGCACGCGGGCGATCGCCAGGCTGGGTAGCGCGCCGACGGCGGCGATGACCAACGCCAACCCGGCACCCGCGGGCTCGGCGCCTTCGCGCCGGGCGTCGCGCCCCAGTACGGAGACCGCGATCGCGACCGCCAGCAGTTGGCCGAGCATCAAACCGCGATCTCCGAGCGACCGCTCGAGTCCGTTGAACAAGAGCTCGGCCAACACCAGGGCGTTTGGCCATTGGCCGGTGGGGGCCACGGCGAACGGAACCCCGGCGGGGATCGAGTGACGGGCGGCGATCACCCGCCCGAGCGCGGCCAGCCACTGCGCATCGGCGCCAACCCTCGCGAGCAGCGCGGCGAGCGCGACGACGACCAGGCCAACCGTGACGGGAATAAGCACGTTCTGACGTGCAGGCGGGCTGAAGCCGGACTCGGACACCACTGGACCTATCGCCCGACTGGTTGCCGACTCGCCTAGACCTTCGTCTAGGTCGACCTAACGCATCGTCGCATCGCGCCCCCTGCGCCTGCCGACGATCAGAACTCATGGCCTCACTGGCGTACCCGCGCGAGTCCGCGCCCGTAGAGGCAAGGCGCGGCGGACTGCCGGCGGTCTTCGCGCAACGGGGCTCCGATCTCCTACTGGGCGTCGTTCTACTGGTCCTAGCCGCCGCGCTGCTGGCCAACATTGCCGGCGAGTTCAGCGTCGACAGCTGGCTGGAGCTGATGACGGGGCGCCAGGTGTGGCTGTACGGCATCCCGCACAACGAGACACTTACCCTGCTCGCCCACGGGGCTCCCTGGGTCGATCAGCAATGGCTCTCCCAGCTGGCCGGCTACGCGATCTACCTGATCGGCGGCCTCGGTCTGCTGGGGCTCGTCAACGTCGGCCTGTTCACCACCAGCTTCGCCGCGTCGGTGGCCGCCGCGCGCCACCTCGGAGCGCCGTTCAAGGCAGTTCTGCTGACGCTCCCGCTGTCGATCGCCCTGGTGGCGCCCTCGCGAGAGGTCCGCACCCAGGAGTTCGCTATGCCGCTGTTCGTAGGGCTCGTCTACCTGCTCGTCACCGACGCTCGTTGCAGCAGCCGCCGGGTCTACTGGTGCCTCCCGGTCCTGGTGCTGTGGGCGAACCTGCACGGAACGGTCACGTTGGGCGCGATGCTCGTGGCGCTGCGCGGTATCGCGATGGCCTGGGAGCGCAGGCACGCGCTCGCTCGCTCGGTGAACGCGTGGAAACGGCCACTGCTTCTCAGCCTCGGGGCCCCGATCTCGATCCTGCTGACGCCTTACGGGCTGAGCATCATCGGCTACTACCGGACCACGCTGCTCGGCAGCACGCTGCGCCGGGCCGTGACCGAGTGGCAGCCGATCACCTCGGTTCCCACGACCGCCGCGGCGTTCTTCGTATTGGCCGGCATTGCCGTGTGGTCGTTCGGGCGCAGCGCGTCGAGGACCACCCTGTGGGAGCGGCTCGCACTCCTGGCCCTCGCCGCCGCGACCATCTCGGCGGTGAGAAACGCCGTCTTCTTCGGCCTGTTCACGATGATGGTCGTGCCGCTCTCGCTCCCGATCAGGGCCGACGCCGACCGCCGGCCGGCTGACCATCGGCGGGCCGCGGTCAACGCCGTGCTCGTGGGCGCGGCGGCCGCGGCCGTCCTCATCGCGATCGCGGCGACGCTGCTGCGGCCCGCCTCCAGCATCGAGCTGCAATACCAGCGCACGAAGGTGCTCACCGCGGTCGAGCGGGCGACGCAACGGATCCCGTCGCTGCACGTGCTCACCGACGGCCGCTTCGCCGACTGGCTGCTCTGGCGCGACCCCGCGCTCGCAGGCCGGATCGCCAACGACGCTCGCTACGAGCTGCTGACCCCTCGCCAGATCGACCGCGTTGATCGCGTGTTCGCGGCGCTCGGAACCAGATGGAAGCAGGGGGCACGCGGCTTTCGACTGCTCGTGCTGGACCGGAAGTACGACCCCAGGGCCGTAAAAGGATTCCTGGCCGAGCCAGGTCGCCGCATCCTCTACAACGACGGCGAGCGGATGGTGCTTCTGCGCACCGCGCGGGCGGCGGCTTGACGCGCATGCTCGCCAGACTGCGCCACCCCGCCCAGCAAGAGCGCAATTCCGTGCCCCGCTCGCGCTCCCGATGACCGTGTTCCGCGCGGGGGGCTTATCAATGACGACGCGCCACCGTGCGCTGCTGAGCTTCGGATGGAGAGCCGTGCTCGTCACGGCCTTGCTCGGGTGCGTTCCATTCTTCGTCCTCTCGCTGCTCGACAAGGGCGGCGGAGGCATCCTGTATGACTTCCATGGCGGCCTCTACAACGCCGGGGTCGCGATTCGCCACGGCCATAACCCATATCAGCCGGGCTTCCTCGCCCACCAGGCGGCGATCATGCGGGCCGGTGGCATCGCGATCGGCGAGACCGCCCGTCATGTCTTCTCCATCCCTGTGTATCCCGCGCCGGCGAACGTCGCGATCATCCCGCTCAGTCTGCTGCCGTTGTGGCTTGCCGGCGCGATCTACACGGCGCTTTCGGTAGCGGCGATGGTGCTGGCGCTCCACCTGCTGGGGGTACGGGACTGGCGCTGCCCGGCTATTGCCCTCCTCTCCTGGCCGTTCATCCACGGTCTCTTTCTCGGTGCACTCGGACCGTTCCTCGTGCTCGGCCTCGCCGTGTCCTGGCGCTGGCGATCGCGTCTGTGGCCACCGGCCATCGCCGTGGCGTCGATCGTCGTGGCGAAGATCTTTCCCTGGCCGCTGGGCGTCTGGCTGCTGATCACCCGACGCTACAAAGCGCTCGCGCTGGCGGTCGCGCTGGCCCTCCTGGTGACCCTCGGGGCGTGGGCGGTCATCGGCTGGCAAGGTCTCGCCCAATACCCGCAGATGCTCGCGAACCTCTCGTTCATCCAGGAACTGCGGGCGGTCTCGCTGGTCGCCGTGCTGATCGCCATCGGGTTCTCTCCCGGGATCGCCAGCGCGCTGGCACTGAGCGCCGCGGCGGGGCTGCTGGGGCTGGCCTGGCGCCTGTCGAGGCGGCCGGACGGAGACAGTGTCGCCTTTTCTCTGGCGATCCTGGCGGCACTCACCGGAACCCCGATCGTCTGGGATCACTACCTAGTGCTGCTGTTTGTTCCGATCGCGCTGTACTCGCCTAGGCTTTCCGCTCTCTGGTTCGTCCCCCTCGGCGCACCGATCTTCACCGTCCTCTCCGTGGTTGTGGCTCCCGGTGGGCCCCATGGATCGAACTTGGCCGCAGCGCATGACATCTGGTTGCCGGTCGTGTACCTGGCGCTCGAAGCCATCGTCGCCGCTCGGATCTGCTTCACCAGCTCTCACGGTCGCGAGCTCCGGATACGGCGCGGGACACGGCCCGCCGGCGGGCCGCGATCGGCCGCTGCATCCATGGACCCGGTGGCCTGACCGGCGATCCCGTTTCCGAGATCAGAGGCCCGAGACGTTGTGCATGACCGTGTATGCAGCCGGGAACATCAGCACGATCATCAGTGCCGGAAAGATCAGAAACATCAGCGGAAACAGCATCTTCACCGGCGCTTTCTGCATCTTCTCCTGAGCCGCCTGCCGGCGCCGCCGGCGCATGTCGGTGGAGAGCTCGCGCAAGATCGGCCCGATCGACATTCCGAGTGATTCACCGCGGGTGGCCGTGCGCACGAAGGCGCGGACGGATGGGGTCTCGCAGCGCTCGACCATGTCCTCGAGCGCCTGCCCGATCGAAATCCCGAGGCTCTGCTGTTTCATCGTCAGGCGCAACTCTTCTCCAAGGGGTCCCCGAAAGCGGGCTGCCACCAGATCCAGAGACGCGGCAAAGCCCATTCCGGCCTCGATGGTGGCGATCAGCAGATCGTTCAGCTCCGGAAGCCCCCGGTCGATCTCATCGAGCCGCGCGCTGCCGCGCTTGCGGATCACGAACGCCGGCACCTGCCATCCGGCCACCCCCGTTGCCACGACGAGCAGGAGCGTCGTCGGCGAGAGGCTCCCGCCGGAGGCCTGCAGCAGCAGGATGATCAGCGGGATGCCAACGCCCGCCATCACCCGGTAACCGTGGATCACCTCGGGAGTGGTGCCGTAGAAGCCCGCGGCCGCCAGATCCCCTGACGTCAGGGCCTTGAGCGACGGCATGCGCACCATCGCCATGCGGCCCAACCGTTCGGCGGTGGCGCGGATCGTCTGCTTGAGCCGTGTGACCGCGCTGCCTTGGACCTGGACCACCCCATCTTCGAAGCCATAATCGGCGATCTCTCGCAGATGGGACTTGATCCGAAGTCTCGGCAGCACGACGGCCAGCACGACGAGACGTCCGGTGATACCGACCAGGACGACGCCGATCGCGCCTATCAGAAAAGTCATGGCTCAAACCTCAATTTCAGTGATCTTTCTCATTACCTTCCACCCGGCGAGGACCATGAGACTCGCGACGCCGATGAGTGCGATTCCCAAGGTGGTGTGAAACAGTGGGTGCGAGTAACCAGGGGCCAGGAAGCTGATCCCGACGAGCAGCAGAGGCGGCAGCCCGGACAGGACCAGACTCGACATTTTCGCCTGACCGGTGAGCGCCTTGATCTCCCGGCGCAGATCAGCGCGCTCTCGTGCGCCTTCGGCCACGCGTTCGAGCGCCTCGGCGACGTTCGAGCCCGAGCGGCGATTCAGCCGGGCGATCAGAGCGACCTGCTCCATGTCCGTGGCCTGCATCCGCTCGGCGACCGCATCCAGGGACTCATCGAGCGGACGGCCCAGCTGCTCATCTCTGACTGCGCGCTCCAACTCGCTGCGGATCGGCTCATCGGCACCGTCAGCCACGGAGGCGATCGCGCCGACGACGCTCCGTCCGGCTCGCATCGCGCCGGCGAGATCCTGCAGGTGCAGGGGAAGCAGATCCCTGAAACGCTCCCGTTGCTTGCGGGCGGCTCGGTTGATCAGCATCCGCAGCCCGAACGGCCAGGCCAGCAATGGCAGCAGCGCCAGGAGCGGCGAACCGATCACCAGAAGCAGGAAAACAGCGCCGAGCAGGCCACAGACGGCCGCTCGTTTTACCAGCGAGATGGGAGTGTGAGCCCCACGCGCAACCGCGACATTCTCTACGAAGGGGAGCCACCACCGGCCACCCTGCGCGAGCTTCGCCAGCGGGCCTCTCGACACCGGCGTCTGCTGGTCGCCCGCTTCATCGGACTCCGCGTCACCCGGGAGATAGCTCCCCACCCGCTTTCTGGCCGTCTGCTTGGAAGGGCAATACACCAAGAAGAGAACCGAGAGCGCGAGCAGCAGCGCGCAGCCCGCGGAGATAACGAGCACGGCCAATCCCGACGCCCAGAAGGACCGGTTGGTGACCGGCAGTGGCGCCGCAGTCGTGACGAAGTCAGGCCACGGCGAGAGAACCCCTGAGCGCACGGGGCTCGTTTGCGGACGGCGTGACGAGGGGTGCCGAGCAACCGGGGGCGAAACGGGCTTCGGCGCAGTCGGTGCCGAGTAGCTCAGATCAAGCGTCCCGGGAAGCCCATCTACGTGGGCGCTGACCGTCACCTGCCGGCCTGCGGGCGCCTTAGAGCGGTAGCGGATCACGTACGAGTTCGTCACTGCGGAACGGATCGAAGCCAGGACCTGCGGAAGCTCGGCCACCGTTGAGCGAAGAAACCGCGATGGCGGATAGACCCGCTGCAGCTGCTGCAGCGAGAGCGCGGTCGAGGAGCCGCCCTGCAGCCCCACCGTGAAGACCGGTATGTGGGCATCGCTCTGGGCGGCCTGCACCTGCTGCTCGAGGGTTCCGCCAGGGTCCCGGGCGCCGACGCCATCGGAGATGACGATCACCGCCCCCGCCGCAACCTTGGCATTCGCCAGCTGCGCCAGCGCTAGGCCGATCGCGGCGGGCACGTTGGCGCTCGTCCCGGTTCCGGGCGTCATGCCGAGCTGCGTGCGGATCGTCTGCGTATTGCTCGTCAAGGGCAGAAGCAAGTTCGCGCTCGCGTTGAAGCTGACCATCCCGAGCTGCGCGTCAGCGGTTCGCTGCTGCGCCAGAGACCGTGCCGCGCCCATCACGTCGGCCAACGGCGCCCCGCTCATGCTCGAGCTGTCATCGACCGCCAACACGATCCCGAGGTCGCGGGAACCTGCGGCGCTCAGCGGCGTGAGCGTAAGGCCCGAGACGGCGATGCCGTTTTCGGTCACGTGGACCCGGCCCAAGCTCAGATTCGAACTCGGCGGTACCGTGATGACAAGCGCGCGATTCGGGAAGCTGGTTCCATTTCCAAGCCAGCCACCGATCGGCTGCGGCTTCTTCTTCGCTCTTGGCTTGGGAGCCGGTGGCTTGGCCGTCTTGTTGGTTCGCGCCGGCTTCGCCGCCGTCGTGGTTTGCGTCGCGGGCGTGGTCGTGGACTTCGTCTGCGTCGTCGTGACAGGAGTGGTCTTCGGCGTCGTCGCCGTCGTACTAATCGTGGAGCTGGTCGTCGAGGTCAACGGTGAGTTGTTCGAGCCAACGCGCCCGCTCGCCCCCCGTGCGCCCGTTGTGGCGGCGGCGGGCGGAATAGCGGTTGCCACGGGCGTCGCGGAGTGTGCTCCCGCCGGTCCAATGAGCAGCAGCGCGACTCCGGCCGCCAGCGTCGCGCGCCGAGCGAGTGCCGGAAGCCGCTGGCTAGCCACGGCCTGCACCGGCACCGAGCATGCTCGGACGGCTCGCGCCCGGGGGATCACTCGGTAGCTCGATGCCGCGACGCTCGAACTTCTCGAGGAACGTTGGGCGAAGACCTGTCGCCTTCAGTGACCCGATGATGTGGTCGGTGGCCGTGACCGCCTCCACCTGAAAGGTGTAGAGGTCCTGCAGCGTGATCACGTCGGACTCCATCCGCTGAACCTCGGTGATCGCGACGACACGCCGAGATCCGTCATTCATGCGCTCGACCTGGATCAAGAGGTCGATCGCCGAGGCGATCTGCTCGCGAATCGCGCGCAGCGGCAGATCGTATCCAGCCATCATCACCATCGTCTCCAGGCGGGCCAGCGCGTCGCGGGGAGTGTTGGCATGCAGCGTGGAGAGAGAGCCGTCGTGGCCAGTGTTCATGGCCTGGAGCATGTCCAGCGCCTCGGGGCCACGGACCTCGCCCACGACGATCCGATCGGGTCGCATCCGGAGGGAGTTCTTGACGAGGTCGCGAATCGAGATCTCGCCCTCGCCCTCGATGTTGCTGGGCCGCGCCTCGAGCCTGATCACATGCCGCTGGTTGAGGTATAGCTCGGCGGCGTCCTCGATCGTGAGAATGCGCTCGTTGTCAGGAATCGAGGCGGACAGGGCGTTGAGCATCGTCGTCTTGCCCGAGCCGGTTCCGCCGGAGATCAGGATGTTGAGACGAGCCTGCACGCAGCGGCCGAGCAGATCGGCGGTGTCCGGAGTGAGTGTGTCCTTCTTGATCAGCCCGGCCATGTCGAGACGCTGTTTGCCGAACTTCCGGATCGTCAGCAATGGCCCACTCAGCGAGAGCGGCGGGATCGTGGCGTTGATACGACTGCCGTCAGGCAAGCGCGCGTCGACCATCGGTGAGGACTCGTCGATCCGCCGCCCGACCTGCGCGACCATCTTGCTGATGATGCGCTGCAGGTGCCCGTCGTCGGTGAACCTCACCGGGGTCTTGTGTAGGCGTCCCGCTCGCTCGACCCAGACCTCGAATGGCCCGTTGACCATGATCTCCGTGACCGTCTCGTCTTCAAGCAGCCGCTCCAAGGGACCGTGCCCGAGGATGTCGGCCGTCAGCTCGATGGCGAGCCGCTCCCGGTCGTCTCTCGAGACTCCGGGCTCCAGGGCCAGGCGATCCCGCAGCTCGGCCTCGACGCGTTGGCGAAGGGTCGCCGGATCGAGCTCGGTATTGAAGAGCTGGCGCCCGAGATCCTCGATCAGGCGGAGATGAATCCGGTTCTTCATGTCGGAGAACGGGAGCGCGAACCCCTCGATCGGCTCGTCCTCCAGACGCTGAGACAGGCGCTCGTGAAGTTGCATCAGGCACTCTTACGACCGCGACGGAAGATCGACTGGCGCTCGGCTCGACCCTGGTCCTTGTTCCGCGCGCTCGTGATCTCGATCACGGCGGGAGGAGCACGGTGGTCTTTTCGACCTTCGGCGGCTTTGATGTACATGTCGGCGAGTTCTCGGAACGCACCCGCCGCCTCTGAGCCCCGCTGACTGACGATCGGGATGCCCTGGTTGATCGAGCGCGTGATGTCGCGGTGGCTCGGAACGAGGATGTCGACATCGCGGCCGAGGATCGCCAGTACATCCTCCCGCTCGATTCCCACGTTGGTGTTCGCGCGGTTGAGCAGGACCTTGACGCGGCCGCGGTCGTACTCCATGCGCTCGAGCGTCTCGAGGCCCAGCTTGGTGTTCTTGAGCGAGAGCGTGTCGCGCATGGCTACCACCAGCACGTCGGTCGACGCATCGATCGCGCTGATCACCTCGGGCGCAAAGCTCGGCGGCGTGTCGATCACGACGAACTCGAACATCTCGCCGAGCAGGCGCTGGATCTCGCCGAGGAACGGCACCGTGATCATCGCCGCCTGATCGGGCCGGACCGGCGCGAGCAGGGCACGAGCGCCCGATGAATGCTCCATCAGAAAATCCTCGAGCTTGCCGGCGTCCAGCGAGCCACCTGACCGGACTAGGTCGTAGATAGTCCGCATCGGCGTCAGACCCATCGCCAGCGCTACGTCCCCAAACTGGAGGTCAAGATCCATCAGCACGACGCCGTGGCCGGCATCGGCGAGTGAGGCGGCAAGGTTCACTGACGTGAGTGTCTTGCCGCTCCCGCCCTTCAGGCCGAGCACGCAGATCACGTTGTGCACCGCCTCTGACTTCTTCTCCGTGGTCCCGCGCTTTCGCATCACGGCCTTCTCCAGCGAGAACATCAGCTGTCGAGCCAGCGCAGGATCGATGCCGACGCCTGGATCGGTGGGAAGGGCGACGACATCGTCTACGCCAATCGCAAAGGCGTCGCCCACATAGCCAATCCCACTGGGGCAGAGGAGCACGATCGGACGGTTGGGGTGATGCCGGTGTGCCGAGATCACGAATTCGCGAACCGCAGCCGTGTAGTCGGCGACCGCGACGATCAGGGCATCGCCGGTCCCAAGCCCGCTGGAGGAAGGACCCCCGAGCTCGAGATAATCCAGCACTATCACTCGAGGGTCGCGTGAGACGAGCGCCTCCACCAGTCCTCGATCGACTTCGCCGTCAAGGGCGACCAGTACCTGTAGTTCCGGGCTCATGGATGCGTCCCATTGTTGGAAATTGACAACGCCGTGGCCGAATTGATGATCGACTTCAAAGTGGTGATCCCGGAAGCCGGCGGTCCAGCGTTGAGCGGGCGAAGGACGACCCAGAGCTTTCCATTGTCGGCGGTATAGGTGAGCATCGGCACCTGCATGGTGCTAACGGCCAGGACGAGGCTGTTGCCTGCAACTACCTTGCTCGCCGGAGATCCGGCACTGCCTGCAATGCTGGCGCCCGACGGCTTGATCACCTCGGCGTTGGGGATCAGCAGCACCTGAACCTGCGTACCGTTCTCAGCGTAGGATCCGTAGATGTCGACCCGGTCTCCGGCCTGAAGTACGTCGGTGTCGCCATGAGCCTCGTCGATCGACACCGACACGACGCGCTGATCTGGCGCGAGTTGGCCGGCGACACCGGCAACAGCGGCGAAGTCAGCGGCCGTGAGCTGCTGGCCAGGGAGAATGCTGGCCTGAGCCACCTTGCCCGTGAGGAGGGCCGAATCGCTGATCGCGCCCGCGGATAGCTGCGTGGAGACAATCGGCGTCGACCGGAAAAGCCCCCTCGAGACGATCAGCGTGCCCGAGGTGCCCTTCTGAATCTCGCCCGTCGCCACCAGGACCGTCGCCTGCGGGGGGGCGGTCTTGAGGTTTGTCCGGTAGCGACCGAGTGCGAACAGCAGCAGCGCGGCCGCGCAGATTGCGCACAGGAGCGCCATGAGCAGGGCTCCCTGGCGAGTCGCGAGCACGCCGCCGAAACTCGGCCGGCGAAGTCGCTTTTGAGTGAGTTTCACCGCGACGCTCCTTGAGGATTCACGAGGTCGGACAGCCGGCGGCGCCGGCGGTGGTGGTGGGCGCGCCCGTCGTCGGGCCCGGAACCCAGTTGGCGGCCGTCTGGGGCTGCTCGATGCGCATCGTCGCGGACTGAACTATCTTCGCGCTGGTGCCCATAAACGGGAGCTGAACCGTCGTTACCAGGCAGGCCCGGACCGAATTGCCCACGACGTTGCTGGAGCCGGTGGGGTAGTAGATGTACACGACGGCCTTGGCCACGTCGCTGCTGCCGCTCGCGAGTTCCGGGCTCGCCTGAGACAGCACATAGCCCTGGAGGTCGGCGCCTGGCGCCGCGTAGTTCACGGCCGCCCACCGGGCCCCCTGCTCGGCGAGTTGCGTCTCCTGACTGCTGTAGTTCTCGTACCGTCCGAAGTAGAGGATGCCGAGGATGATCAGGATCAGCACTGGAAGCACGATTGCGAACTCGACCAGTGCCTGACCCCGCTCCTGGCGAAGCCGCCTCGATAGCGGATGAAAGATTGTGGGAAGCGATTTCCATGGCTGCATTGCGGTCTGTCGGTCTCGTGCCGCGCGATCTGTTCGCACATGACAGGTATCGTTGGATCAGACTCCCCGCTCAACTGAGAGAACCTCTAGGTACACCTAGACCAAGGTGTAGGTTGTGGGGGAGGTGCGCAGGTCGACCGCGCCGAGTGTCCCCACAGGCGGTCTGAGGCTTGGCCTAGATGTGGTGCGAGGCGGAGCTGAACAGGGCGGTGATGCTCGATCCGAGCGTGAGCGCGACTGCGACGACGACCACGGCGATCACCGAGATCAGAATGTCGTACTCGGCCATCGTCTGCCCCCGCTCGGCCTGCAACCGAGCGATCAGCTGGCCGTAGATGGTGATCGGCCTGTAGAGCATGGTTTGCATGACGGTGAAGAGAATCGATCCGGTGACAAGAGATTCGCCCGAGGTCTGCTCGGTGCAGGCCTCGGGCGAGTTGCGACGAGACTGAGTCCTAGAGTTTGCTAGACGCGGACGAAAAGATGCCCGCGATGCTCGAACCGAGAGTGATCGCCACGACGACGACGACCAGGGCGATGACCGAGATCAAGATGCCGTACTCGGCCATGGTCTGGCCCTCTTCCTTACGCGCGCCCACCATGAAGGTGGACACGAAGTAAATGAGGCTGTTCAACATTCTAGAATTCACCTCCTCCTATAGTCTTGCCGGTTTGGCCAGCGTTGGTGTGAGACGAGAGTTGGCTCACCGGCGTGACTGAAGACCGGTATTGAGGTCTGGCTTGCTCGCCATGGCTAAGCATCGGAACTCACGGCGTTTGCTCACCAGAGAAGAACGACTAGTTCCACCTAGACCAAGGTGGGGGAAACTGGTCGGCCGGCGAGCCGAGCGACCCCCCCTGAGTGTGAGCTGATCAGCCTGTAGCTCCGGGTCACCCCGCTTTACCGTTTTCAGAACAAGAGTTAGCCCAACCTAGACGTTCGTGGGGTGCGGATTCGAAGTGCGCCAGGCGACATTCGAACCATGCGCCAACATCAGCCGAGGACGACCTTTGACATCACACGTGAGCGCTCAGGCGGCGAGGGAAGCCCTGTCGCCCGGGCGGTGACGCGACTGGCCGAACTCGTCGGGAGTGCGCGCTCTGGCCGCAATGGATCGCCAACCCATGCCAACGCACCGGCCGATCTCCCCCAAGGCGACGGACCCGTGCCGCGGTTCGCCGCCCCCCAAGTCGACGGACCCGTGCAGGGGTTCGCCCCCGAGCCTTCCGATCCGACCGAGCTCGGCGCACGACTCCTGTTGGTCGCCAGCGACCGCCGCTTCCGGGCGATGGCCCTGGTGCTGCTGAGCCGTCGAGGTTACTCGGTGGCGGTTGGGCATCCCGACGAGGAGGTAACCGAGCTCGCTTCCCGCGTCGGCGCGGAGGTGGTCGTCTTTGACGCCACCGCTTCGCTCACCGTCGCCGCCCGCCAGGCTGCACGGCTCAGCAGTCTGGTTCCGCCGATCGGGATCGTCGCGGTTAGCGGCAATCACCAGGATCAGCTCGCCGCGATGCCGGTGATCTCCAAGTGGAATTCGTTCGACGCTCTGCTTGACGCGATCGAGCAGGCCCGCGGCGCAACTCGGAAGGGCCTTGTCGCAAGTGTCGCGCGTTAGCCCGTTGCCTCCAGCCGAGCTCGGGCGCTGGCTGGCGCTGGAGCGGTTTGACTACTCTCGCGTCGGTGGGCAGTGGGCGGTGTTGAGGCTGCTCGCGGGACTCGCCGATCAGCTAGGCGCTCCCGCGCAGGCGATGCTGGTGGTAACGCAAGGCCAGCGGTGCGAGGCCTTTCCCGCGCGAGCGTGCGCGCTCGAGCGGAGATTGGGCGCCCGCCAGGCTGGGATCGCCGCCAGTGAGCTACTCTGGCGCGCCTCGTTCGCCGTTCCGCTCGAGGTGGTCGAGTTCGAGGAGACGCTGTTCGAACTGACCGCCGCGGGCCGGATCGAATTCGTTCTGCCCAGCCCCAAGCTGCGGACCGTGACGCCACAGGCGCTCAGGTTCACGGATCCGGGCGCTCGGACAGGTGCACGCAGCCGTGGGCCGGCTGCCGGCCAGATGCGCCACCGGATCGTCGCTCTGGCCACCGCCGTGGCTGTCACGGCCACTTCGAGCCCCGCCGTGAGCCTTGCCGCCACCGGGCTGACCAGCAACGCGCCGGGCGGGGCGCCAACCGGCGCCGATGCCGGGCAACCCGGCCACGACGTCCGCTCCGCTTTGGCCGGCCACGATCTCGCTGCCGCAACCGCTCGCGTCAAGACGCGGGCGCGCGCCCACCACAAGGTCGCAAAGCTCGTACTTGACCTGTCCGCCGCGCATCCTGCCAAGCGGCGTAAATCAGGATCGCGCACGTCGGCCGCCAAGCCGACTCCCAGCCCGGCCGTCACCCGGGCGACCGTCACCCATGTGTTCTCCGCTCCCGCCCAGCCGTCAAGCCCCAACATCTGCCCACCAAAGGCCCGGAGCACCTACGCACACGCCGCCGCCGGCGATGCCAAGCGCGTGACCGCGACTCATTCTCTTGCACGCCGGCTATCCGGCCCGGCCGGCTGCTCCAACCACACCACGACGGCGCCTAACCACGGTCCCACCTCCACCCCGCCCGCCACGACCGTCACCAGCACCGGGCCCGCCTCGACGACCCCGAACGTCCCGACGACGACGCCCAGCCCTCCCCCGGCCACAACAGCGCCAACCTCGCCCAGCCCTCCCCCGGCCACAACAGCGCCAACCTCGCCCAGCCCTCCTCCGGCCACGACCGCGCCGACCTCGCCCAGCCCTCCTCCGGCCACGACGGCGCCGACCTCGCCGCCCAACCAGCCGGTCACGACCAGCCCCAGCGAGCCGCCGGCCAATCGCCCCGTGTCCGGCGGAGGCCACGGCGCCGGTCGCCGGTCACGCAGTCACGCGCGGCCCCGGGATACGAGCGGCGGCGCTCCGGTGGCGCCGCTCGGCGGACTGACCAGCCGCCCGCCGGTGAAGCTCGGCTCCGGCTCGGCGGGTCAGACCACGTCGACCCCAGCCGGGTCCACGCCGCAGACGACGCAGCTGCTGTCAGACTCTCCAGCGACCTTCTCGGCGCCGAGTTCCTGGACCGGGAGCGTGAGCACCGACCCCACGCTCGCGGGCGCTCTGAACAACCTCTCGGGACTGCTGGCCAACGGAGATCAGCCTCCCGCGTTTCTGATCCCGATCTACATGGAGGCCAGCCGGCGCTACGGCGTGCCGTGGCAGGTGCTGGCAGCCATCAACGCAATCGAGAGCGACTACGGTCGGGACTTGAGCACCTCCTCGGCCGGCGCACTCGGCTGGATGCAGTTCGAGCCGAGTACTTGGCGGGAGTACGGAAAGGCCGTGGACGATCACAGCGTGGCCAATCCGTACGACCCCCGTGATGCGATCTTCGCCGCCGCGCACTACCTGGCCGCGGCCGGCGCGGCGCACAACATCTCGCAGGCCGTGTTCGCCTACAACCACGCCGGCTGGTACGTCGACGAGGTGCTCTCGCGGGCCCGCGCGATCGCCGCCAACGTGCATCCCGGGCGCATGAGGATCAAGCGGAACGTCGTGTCGGTCTACTTCGCCAACCCGTGGCGCAAGCACCATGTGGCGGTCTACCGCGGCGGGGTAATGTCCCATTACGACCGTCTGATCGCGTCGGCGAACATGGTCAGCGCAGCGAGCTTCCCCTATCTCTACGGAGGCGGCCACGAGCAGCCGGCCCTCTTCGGCCCATTTGACTGCTCGGGTTCGGTGTCCTACATCGTCCAGCAGGCCGGCTACAGGGTTCCGACCACCGTCTCCGGTGACATCCCGATGTGGAAGTTCCCGACCGGGCCGGGACGGGTTACGATCTTCTACAACCCGACGCACACCTTCATGCGGATCGGCAACCGATTCTTCGGCACGAGCGGGTTCGCTCGTCCCGGCGGCGGCGCGGGCTGGTTTGACACAGCCACCCTGCCGGCGAGCTATCTGGCGCAGTTCCGCGAGGTTCACATCCCGCGCCTGGGCGTGAACTCGTTCGCGCCGGCCAAGGCACCCCCGACCACCCCCAGGTCGCACTGAGCCCGAGTCTCATCGCCGGCCGCCGGCGCGGCGAAGGTACGACAGGCAAGTTTGGCTGGCCGAGGCTTTTGCCCTCCATTTTGCGGCAAAATGGTGACATGGCCAGCATCGGCAACGCCAGAGCCGCAGTTCACGCCACGCTGAAGCGCCTGGCGGAGCTGATCCGCGGTCACGGGACCGGGCTGACCGGACGGGACGGGTCGACCGATATCGCCTTCTCCCAAGCGCTGGATCTGTTTGACGCGTGCGGCGGCTCTGACGGCGCGGCCACGCTGGCGCTGGTCGGCTTCTCCGCGGACTGCCTCGGATCGATCGCCGTCGATCTGGCGGCCGACCCGGTCGCCGCCGAGCGGCTGGTCAGCCGCTTTGAGGCGATCGCCGGGATACCCAGGATCGCGCTGGGCCGCGAGGTGCTCGGGACGGGGGGACTGGCCGAGTTGCCCGTGACCGTCGCCATCGAGGTCCAGCTGGCGCTGCTGGCGATCTTCGCGGGCGCGCAGTCGGTCTCCCTGTGGACGATGTGGCCGAGTGGTGAGCTGAGGCACGTCTCCGAGGCCGCAAGCCGCGAGCGCGACGCTCCGCACGACCGCCGGCTGGCTCGTGCTCTGCTGAGCAACGCCGGGCCGACCGCCCATGCCGGCGAGGCTACGTTCGGTTTGCGAATCGAGCAGACGCACAATCCGGGGGCCGCCTTGATCGTGCGTGGGTCCCGGATCGCCGCCGAGCACCAGATGCTGCTGGCGCAGGCAGCCGCGCCGATGCTCGCCGAGCTGCTCGACCGTGAATCGCGCTCGGCGCACAACGGGGCCGCGGAGCAGTCAGTCCTGAGCGCGGTCGAGCGCCGGCTGGCCAGGCTGCGCTTTGACCTGCATGACGGCCCCCAGCAGGACATCCACCTGCTCGCCCAAGATCTCAGGCTGTTCCGAGAGCAGCTGGGCCCGATGATCGGCCAGCACCCCGACGCCGGGCGCGTACTGGGTCGCATGGATGACCTCGACGCTCAGCTGGTGGCGCTCGACGGAGATCTGCGGCGCCTGTCGAGCGCCGTGCAGTCGCCGTTCATGCAACCCGGCTCGCTCCCGGACGCACTGCGCCAGATAACCGATGCGTTCGCGGCCCGGACCGGCGTGGACCCTCAGACCAGCGTCAGCGGAGATCTGACGCTCCTGACCGACTCGCAGCAGATCACTCTGCTGGCGCTGATCCGCGAGGCCCTCAGCAACATCCGCAAGCACAGCCAGGCGCACACGGTGACGGTCGCCATCTTCAACGGAGCAGACGGCGTGCAGGTCGGGATCACCGACGACGGCCAGGGCTTTGATCCCGAGACCACGCTCGTGCAGGCGGCTCGCGCTGGGCGCCTGGGGCTCGTCGGCATGCACGAGCGAGTGAGGATGCTCGGCGGCAGCACCCGCATCGACAGCCGCCCGGGCGGTCCAACGGTCATCTCCGCAACGTTGCCCCCGTGGCCGACCGAACGAACCTAGCCCTCCCCGGGTTCGCGGCTGACCTCGCACCGGCCGACCCTGGGAGGATCGGCCTAAGACTGGCCCGGGCCAACGTGGCCGGACCCGTCGTGGTCGTTGCGCTCGTGTTGGCGCTGCTGGTTGGCGCGCGACTGATCGCCGACCATGGCAATCCGACCGGATTCATTCTCTTCGGGCGGTCGTTCGCGGCTGACACCCACCCCCCGCAGGGCGCGCTGATCGCGAGCAACTACGGGTATGACGGTCAGTTCTTCTGGGTCCAGGCCCGCGATCCGCTGCTCCTGCACAACGCGACCGTCGCAGCTCTGCACTCCCAGGCCTTTCGCCTGCAGCGGATGGCTTATCCGCTGCTGGCCGCCCTCTTCGCCGCCGGCCAGGCGGACGCGATCCCGTGGACGCTGCTCGCGCTGAACCTCGCCGTCCTGCTGGCGATTACCGCCACGTTCGCCGTCTATGCGCGATCGCGGGGTTGGTCGGGGTGGTATGCGGCTCTTGTCGGGCTCGCGCCTGGCCTGGCACTGGCCACCATGCGCGACCTGAGCGATCCGCTGGCAACGGCGGCCGCGCTCGCTGGACTGATCGCGTTCGAGCGCGACCGGCGTTGGTGGGCGGCCGCGCTGCTGACCTTGGCGGTGCTCTCCCGCGAGGTGATGGTGGCGGCGGTCATGGCCGTCGCGCTCGACAGCGTGATCTGGTATTGGCATCGCCGCGACCGGCCCGGAAGCATCAGGCAAGGTCTGCGCCGATCCTGGCCGCCGGTCGTCGTTCCCGCCATCGCCTTTCTCGGATGGCAGGTGTACATCGACTCTCGCTACGGCGGCAACGTCCTCTCGACGGCGCAATCGATGATGGTCCCATTCGATAACTTCCTCCAGGAGGCTCGTCATGCGCTGCGCCAGGACGCGCCATTGGAGGGCGTTTGGGATCTCTGCTACCTCGCTCTGACGCTGGCAGCGATGGCGGTGGCCGTCCGGCTCGCGTGGCGCAGAGTGACGGCCGCCAGCCTCGCCGCAGTGCTGTTCGCGGCGAGTTTGACGCTGTTGCTGTTCAGCGATGAGTGGAACGATACTCGGCTCAGCGCACCGCTGTTCGTCGTGGTGTTGCTCGTGGGGCTCGAACAGCGGGACCGCCTCGCCGTGCGCGTCTGCGCGCTGGCGGCGGCACTGACTGTGTTGATACCGGTCGCGCTGGGCGGCGGTTAGTCGAGGCCGCGGCACGTTTGCCGGTTTACGCGAGGTCGTGTCTACCGATCCGGACACGGTCCGGGAGGTGATCCACAATTTCAACCGTGCTGCCCAAGTTGAGGGTTAGGAGCCGCCACCTGGCGGCGATGGTCCTCGGTGAGCAGTCGCGGTTGGCGGCTGGACTGTTCGCCGCGGGGGTTCTCTTGATTGCCGGCGCGCTCGGGATCGGAGCATCGTCCGCATTCGGCCTTGAGCGCTCAGTGCTGCTGATCGCCGGGTGCGAGCTCTTTATTGCGGGCACGGTCGTGAGTGCCAGGAGGGACGCAAGCCTAAAGCTGAATCTCGAGACGTTCCTCGCGCACTCGCTTGCCGAGGCTGTCTTCGGCCTCGCACTCGTCTGCACGGTCGTGATCGTGCTCTTTGGTCAAACCAAGCCGATCGAGCGGCTCGGCTACGTCCTGGCGGCCCTGGTCGTCGTGCCGGCAAGCCTTGCGCTCGCTTGGCGGCGGAGCCGCGCCCGGGAAGGAGAGGAGCGCGGCTCGTCGGGCGCAGTTGTGACGCTCGCCCTGACAGCGGCCGTCCTGTGCGCCGCGAAGCTGGCGAGCCCTGCCCATACTTCACTGGCGCTGTTGCTCGGGCTCGTCGGCGTGCGGATCGCAACGGCTCTCGGACGGCGCCGTCCCGGCGGCCGGGCGATGCGACAGCCCCGGCTGCCGTCGGTCGCGATCGCGCCGGTGCTCCTCGTGATCGCCGCTGCTCCGTTCGTGCCGGTGGCGGCGCTGAACTTCGCCAACATCGCGATTGCGGCCGCTTCGTCTACGGCGATTGTCCTCCTAGTAACGCTCGTGGGGGCCCGGCCGCGCCCCGTTCGGCGCGTCGTCGACGTCGGTGCCGTCTCGCTGTGCACGCTCCTCGTCGTCTATCTCGGACGTCCCGTGTTGGAGTTGGCGCTGAATCAAAACTACTTCCTCGGGCCGACGACTGACGTCCTCCACGGGCATCCGATGCTCGTGGGTACGTACTCGCATTACGGCTTCGGCATGTTCGACGCGCTTGCTGCGTACTTTTCGGTCTCGCCGATCGGCTATGGCACCTTCACGCTGTTGCTGTCGGCGCTCACCGCACTGTTGTTCGCGGCGTTGTACGTCGTGCTTCGCCTCTCGACGAACTCGCAGGCCGTCGCGATCGCCGGACTGGTCGTTGCGGTCGTGCTGAACGTCTTCGGGCAGTCGTTCTACTACACGTATTTCCCGAGCACCGGCGTCTTGCGATTCGGTCTTGTATGGCTCGTGATCCTGTTGTCCGTGGGAGCGGCTCGAAGCGCGCGGCGCGAACGCCTACTCGACGTCCTAGTTCTGTTGGCAGTAGGGGCCCCGGCAGCGTGGAGCGGTGAGACCGGCGTCTACTGCCTTGGCACGGCCTGCGCGATCGCTTGCATCGATGCGGCCACGCTCGAGTCTGCGGCCGGTGCTCGGTTCCGAGCGGCCATACGCGGCGTCGCCCGGCTGTTCGCAGCGAGCGTCTGCGGAGTGCTCCTGTTCACCGGGCTCACGCGTGCGGCGACAGGTGTATGGCCCCATTGGGGCTCGTACATCGAATTCGTACGCCTCTATACGACCGGCGGCCTCGGTGCGCTTCCGATAGGCGCCTGGTCACCCGGCCTCGCCCTCGGAGCGCTGTACGTGGCTTCCGCTGTCACGCTGGTCGCCGTGGTGGTCCTCCGCCCAGCGCTCGTCCGTGAACGGCATGGGGCGTTCCGAGCGATCGCCGGTCTGACGGCGATGGGAAGTCTGGTCTTCACCTATTTCCTGGGTCGCGCGGCTCCCAATAACCTGTTCCATGTCTCGCCACCCGCGGTGGCGCTGCTGTTCGTGTGGGTGGGGATCGCCGACGCCACGCTTACGAACCGTCGTACTGCGGTGATTGCGATCGCGGCGGCGATGTTCATGGGTGCGCTCGTCGTAGCCGGCGAACGCGACAACGTCGTCCGCAAGTACCCTCACACTGCGCTCGCCGCCCTGCTGGGACGCTCGCCAGGCGTCACGACCCAGCTGCGATCGCTGTGGCACAACCCGGTCGTCGATCCCCAAGCCGCCCACGTGGTTCGGTTCGTCTCCTCGCTCGGGCTGGGCCACGCCGCCTTGATTGTCCTCCTGTATCCGTCGGTCGAGAGCGAGGCTCTGCTCCGACTCGATCGAGGCAACGCCGTCGGCACCAGTAATCCGTGCCAGGAATCCCTCTCGGTGCGTGGCACGTCGCGCGTCGCAGCTGGGGTGCGCGCTCTGACCACTGGCGCGGTCCTCGTGACGAGCTCCTCGTCGGCCTACGCCGGGCGACTGCTTCCGATCGAGCAGTACACGCTCGCGCTCATACGGTCCCGATTCACGCTGCGGCAGATCGGAGCCGACGGAGGAGGCCTGAGGGCGTTCGTGCTCGCTGCGCACGCGCCCGCTACGGACGCCGGCGCGAGCGTACTCACGGCTCCGGCGCCAATCGTCCCCCGTTTCGGCTGTACGTAGCCGTACTCTCTCCGAGCCCGACGACCAGCTACTGGTTAATCAAGAAGTCCCTAGGCCTTGACCCACCAGTGTTCGGGCGGACGCCAGGTAGCGGGTCCGCCGCGCGGGGTCGGCTTGCATCCACGAGGCGACCGTGCGCAGGCCCTGCTCAATGGGCGTCGCTGCCGTCCAGCCGATTACGTCAACGGCCGTCGACGGGTCGCCGACCCAGACCGAGGTGTCCCAGCTGCGGGCTGGCATCGAGCCCCAAACCGGATCGGTCTCGATCTCAAAGAGCGACCGCACGATGTCAACGAGCGCACGAAGCGTCGTCTGCGCACCACTGGCGACGTTCAGCACGGCGCCACGATCCGCCAGATCAGTCGTGCCGGCACGCAGGAACGCATCGCACACATCCTCTATCCAGACGAAGTCGCGCGCGGTTTCCGGGGCCACGAGCGGAGGGTACGTCCCGTCCAACGCCCGGTCGACAAGCGTAGGCATCAGCCTGCCGGGCTCTTCCCACGGTCCGTACACCGAATACAACCTCAACGTGATCGCGTGCTGCCCATATCGAGTCGCTGCGAGACGGCAAAGGTGGGTTGCCGCCGCCTTCGTGACCGCGTAGTGCGAGTTTGGCTCAACTCGATCCAACTCGGTCGTCGCCCGGTCAGAGATGCCGTATTCCGATGAGGAGCCAGCCTGGATGAGGCGAGCGTCCGCGCGTCTTGCACCTTCCAGCAACGCCTCGGTAGCCCTGACATTGACCGCGAGCATCGCATCGAGGTCCGTCTGCCAGGAGTACGCCCCGTAGGCGGCAAGGTGGAAGACGACGTCAGGACGGACCTCGACCACAAAGCGAGAAACGACCTCCGGCTGCCTCAGATCAACGAACTCGGTGCGCGCCTCTGCTGCGACGTCCTCCAGTCGCCAGTTGTTTCCTCCAGGGCGGAGCATCGCGACCGGTTCATGGCCGAGGCCCAGCAGATGGCGGACCAGGTTGGCCCCGACGAAACCGCCCGCCCCCGTGACGAGCGCCTTCATGCCCTGCGACGCGCGATCAGGCAGAGGTTGCCCAGCGGCACAGTCGCCTCGAGCCGACCGACCTTCGAACCTCGCAGGACTGACAGGAGTGGCTTCTTCTGTCGGTCAGGCAATGGGAGCAGATGCGCGAGGTACCTCACCGAGTACGTATTGCAAACCGGTCTGACCGACACCACCTCGAAGCCAGACCGATCGAATAGCGCACGGATCGTGCGGGGTGAGTAGAGATAGGTGTGCTCGACGTCGATGATCGGGCTGCGCTCCCCCAGCAGACGCGCCGACCAGGCGGTCACGTTGTGATTGAACGCCAGCATGACTCCGCTCGGTCGTAGAACCCGCCGGCATTCATCCAGCAGCCCGACGGGGTCCGGCATGTGGTCGAGGACCTGGAACATGGTCACAGCATCGAACGAAGCGCGCTCGAACGATCCCGGCCTCATCACGTCCGGGGAGATCATCGGTCGAATATCGGGGCGGGCCTTCGCGATCGCGTCCTCGCTCGGCTCGACACCACGGATGTCCGTCCAGCCGCGGTCGCGCGCCAATTCGAGCACGAACCCGCTACCGGTGCCGATGTCGAGCAGCCCCGCTCGCTCAGGGACGAGCTTGGCTACCCTCTCGAGCGCTCTTCCGTAAGTCGCCCGGAGACCTTCGAGCTCGTCGCCGTAATCGAATGTCGACGCCCGGTAGAGCTTCGCGAGGCCGTCGGCCTCAAGCACCGGGTCTGAGCGAACCAGGCCACACGAGCGACAGCGAACCAACCGGTAGTGGACACGGTCGGGGAGCCTGCGCGCCGAGAAGACCGTCGCCGTGAACGCGCCCCGTGTCAGCGTCGCGCGGAAGAGCTCGTCGGCGTTCCTCTCGGTCCCGCAGATCGCGCAGGACGTCGGCTGGAGTCCGAGATGCTCCGCGGGCTCGGAGCGGGTCGCGCTGATTTGCGCGCTCACGCTGTCTCCGGCGGCCTTCCCCACGCCTGGTCTTCCGCGCCGACCGCGATGCCCTGCATCCACGCCTCGTCAGCACCGTTGTCGGTGCCAGGAGCCGAGACCACCACGCGATCCGGAAATTCCGCACCCGCCGGGGGATTCATGACCGACTCGACGACGTACGGCGGTCGACCCTTCACCTCCTCGTACATGTGCGCGAGATATGTCCCGATGATCGCAAGGCAGAGGAGCTGGATACCCCCGATGAACAGGACCACCGAGATGACCGTCGTGAACCCCTTGGGCGCCGAGTGTGGGTCGAGGAGCCGAAGCCCGACCTGCACGATCAGGCCAATCGACGAGATTGCCACAACGGACAGCGCCAGACCCGTGATCGCATCGAGTGGAGCGAAGGAGAACGAGACGATCGCCCGGCGCGCCCACCCGAGGTTCTTGCGAAAGGAGTTGGTGGTCTTCCCGAACATCCGCTCGGGCCTCACATAAGGGACCCCTAACTGCCTGTAGCCCACCCAAGCGCGAAGCCCTCGGACGAACCGCTGGGTCTCTGGCAGGGCATTGATCGCGTCCACCACACGCCGGTCGATGAGGCTGAAATCCCCGGCATCGAGCGGGACGCTCACATACGCAAGCCGCTTGAAGACCCGGTAGAAGGCGCGGTAGGCGTGACGCATGAAGAAGGTCGCCTCTCGCTTCACCCGCTCGCCGTAAACGACATCGTAGCCCTTGCGCCAGTGGGAGACGAATTGCGGGATCAGCTCGGGCGGGTCCTGGAGATCGCCGTCGAGCAGCACGACGGCGTCACCGGTCGCGATCCGCATTCCGGAGGTGAATGCGCTCTGAGAGCCGAAAGCGCGGGCGTGGTTGATCACGACAACGTCCGGATCGCGCTGCGCAAGCTCGGCAAGCACCTCACGCGCGTTGTCAGGCGAGCCATCGTTGACGAAGATGATCTCGTAATCCGCCCCCACTTGGTTGAACGCGCGGACGAGCCGCTCGTACATGATCGGTACAGCGGGACCGTCTCGATAGCAGGCGATGACAGCGGAGAGCTTCACAGGACGCCCACTCCACTCCGAACCTCCAGAGCCTCCAGCACCCGGTCGGCGAGCCGCTCCGGACTGATCCCCAACTGGTCGTGCATGTAGCCGAGGCTGCCCGACATCCCGACCGGCGCCGCTTTGGCTCCGGCACGCACGAGCCGGCATCGGAGCCCGTTTTCCGCGATCACCTCGGCGACCAGCGACCCCACCCCACCCGTCACGTAATGCGCTTCGACGGAGATCGCGAGTTTCACCCCTGACAGCCCCGCGATCAGGTCCTCGATCGGGGCCGGGGTCACGCTCGTCACGACGATCACGCTCGCCCGCACGCCGCGCTCTGCGAGCAGGTCTGCACAGGCCACCGCACTACACGCCATCGCCCCGAGCGCAACGATCGCGACGTCCTCCCCGACGCCGATTCGGTGGGCACGCCCGAGCTCGAACTCGTCCGGCAGCCCGGGGACCGAGTACGAGAGCTTGCTGAGCCGGATGTAGGCGGGTCCGGTCACGTCCTGCACAGCGCGCAGCAGCGGCGCGACCTGGCCAGTGGAGGCCGGGGTGACGAGGGTCAGCCCCGGTTGCGCGCGCATCAGCGCGACATCCTCGAGTGCGTAGTGCGTGATGCCGTTGTGGCTGTAGTCGGCTCCCTCGCCGATCCCGACGATCCGCACGGGTAGGTCGTGCAGGACAGGACCGTTGCGGATGAACTCGTAGGCTCGCATCGAGGCGAACGTCGAGATCGAGTAGACGTAGGGGGTCAGCCCAGCTTCGGCCATTCCGGTCGCCATTCCGACCATGTTCTGCTCGGCCACGCCAGCGTTGAAGAACCGGTCGGAAAAGCGCTCGGAGAACGGCTCGAGCGCCGCGAAGCCGAGGTCCCCTGTGAGCAAGACCACTCGCTCGTCCCGCTCCGCGAGACCCACGAGCGACTCAACGAATTCGCGTCTCATCTCTCTCCCTTGGTCAGCTCGCGCACCGCGCGGGCGTACTCGGCGTCGGTCTTTGGCAGGTAGTGCCACTCGATTCGGTTCTCCATGAACTTCACGCCCTTACCGAACACGGTCCGCGCAAGCAGGACATGCGGGGCGCCGCTGTCCACGGCGAGCGCCTGCAACGTGGCCCCGAGCCCGCGCAGGTCGTGCCCACCGACCTCGTGGACGTCCCACCCGAAGCTCTCCCAACGTGCCGCCAACGGCTCGAGATCGAGCACGTCGCGCGTGTATCCAAGCGCCTGCTGCCCGTTGACATCGATGATCACCACGAGGCGTGAGAGTCGATGGTGCGCCGCGAAGTTGGCGGCCTCCCAGACCGAGCCCTCGTTGCACTCGGCATCGCTCATCACAGCGAACGCGAGCCGGGAGGAGCCCTGGAGCCGGGCCGCCAGCGCGCAGCCGGCGGCGATGGACAATCCGTGTCCGAGAGAACCCGTCGAGAAGTCGACACCCGCGAGCACATGCTCGGGGTGCCCGGCGAGGTGACTTCCGTCGCCGCAGTAGGTATCGAGCTGTGCATCTGACAGCCGCCCGCAAGCGTGCAACGCGCCATACAGCGCCAGCACGGCGTGACCCTTTGACAGGACGAGGCGGTGCCTATCCCGATCGTCCGGGTCGACGTTCGCGAGCGGTCCGGCGAACAGCGCCGCGAGGATGTCGGCAATCGACAGCGCAGAGCCGATGTGACCGACATTCGCCCGCTTGGACTGTTCGATCGTGGTTCGGCGGATGCTGTCGGCGATCCTTGCCGCCGTGTCGGCGGAGTCATCTGCGAAGTTCGATCCGGCAGGGAACGAGCCAGGCGATTTGGGGCGCTACTGCTCCTTCCGTGGGTGAGGTGAAGGGCCTGGCGGGGTAGCTTCGCG
>OCZT010001066.1_pt1 | contig 28230 bp, 22 predicted proteins | sample 1539031 | NCBI WGS metagenome assembly OCZT01 (sample SAMEA3539308, study PRJEB22396) | soil metagenome | biome: tundra; feature: field; material: soil | place: USA | collected 2010-05 | depth 0.15 m | reverse complement strand
CCGGTCTTGTTATTCGCAGCCTCTTCCCAACTATGCTGAACTCGAACGTCGCCCTTTGCAAGCGTGCCGTCGATCCGTAATTCGATCACAAACGACTTAGTCTCGAGTTTTCGCTTACCAGCCAGTTCTTTGGCGCGTTCCGCGAGAATATGGTAAAGCCCCTGTTCCAGGCCGCGACGTTTCACGCCCTGCCACTCCTTGTCATCGTCGGGATTTAGAAAGATCGTATATTCGCTGGGAATAATGGTCGTGCCTTGCGGAAGCGGTACCATTTCGCTTTGCATCACTCTCTCGACTTCGCGTGCGATACGGACGATGAATTCCTCCGCTTTGCTCCGCGGTTTGACCTGAGCGTCACGCGCCGCCTCTTCGAGGACCAGCTCGGACGTGTCGCCGTCTATCCAACGTCTTACTTTTTCGAGAATGCTCACTTAAAGTCGTGCCTCGCCAGATCTAATTATCCGATATATCGACATATTTACCATTTAACCAGCCGCGCGTGACATTTGGGGCGTTAGGACGCGATCGTCCCTGCTCTATCACATCAACTTGATACCAATTATTTTGTGAATTTACAATGCGGACCTTAGAATTTTTGGTCACAAGACCGATAGGGTCACTATCGGTATTTGGTGCGGGACGAAGATATATGTCAGTGTTTGCGATTCCGGTCTGCGTTCGAAATAAATAACGGATATCGGGCAATATTCCGCGACCCCGCATATAGCTTGCCGTTCCGTAGAGAACGCCTGTAAAGATGCCGAGAAATACCATGAAAGTAATGAACCGCCGCAGCCGTCGACGCTTTCTTATTGGCGGAACGACGACCAGATTCGAGGACTTCACAGTTACGGGTGTCGGCGGTTGGAAAACCGGCTGGTTACCGTTCGGCGGTTCCACTGCGGCCTCGGTCCCATTACGGCGGGCATAGTCCGGCAGCCGAAGTTCCGCCGACGGCCTAACGGCAACAGGTGACTCTGCCTCATCCAATGCCTGGAATTCGGGTTGTACGGGCGCGATCGGCGAGTAACCGCGCGAAACGTGAGGCTGAGGGATCGCTGGTTCAGGCCGAATTACGGTGCTAAATTCCCCATCCTCCGCGATCCGTCGAACCTCGGCGAGTTCGGACCAAAACTCCTTGACGGTTTGATGGCGTTCGCGCGGGTCGTTGGCGGTTGCCTTCTTGAGTATCCGCAAAAGCTCTTCTGAAAACTCCTTGCCGGCCATCGAGCCGGATAGACCGCTGATCTGTTCGTGCGCGTATGCTCGGGGCGATTCGCCGCAAATAAGGCTATACGTGGATTTTGCGAGCGAATAGATATCAGCCGCCGGAGTCAAACCCCCATAATCAAGCGAGCCGGTCCTGCCGATCGACATCGGACTATGCTCCGGCGGGGCGTAGATATTAGTTCCGACGCGTGTTATGGGCGAATCCGAGATCTCAACACGCGCAACGCCAAAATCGGCGATCTTTACCGTAACGAGGTCAGCTGTCAGAAGCAAATTCTGCGGTTTGATATCGCGATGGATGATGCCGCGCGTATGCGCGTGACCGAGCCCCGCACAAACCTGTTCGATATAGTCGAGCCCGCGTTTTGGTGACAACGGCCTACGACGAACCAGCGTTTGAAGATCGCCGCCGGCCAAATACTCGAGTACAAGATAGTGAAAAACTGTCCCGCGAAGGTCGCGCGCGGTCCCGTGACCCAAACGACTGATAATGTTCGGATGGCGCACGCGGTCGAGAGCGATCGCTTCGTTTTGAAAGTTTTCGACAAGTGTTCGTTCGAGGTCGGCGTCAAGATCATCCTGAAGAAATACGTTAAGGGCCTTGATGACAACCTTGCTGTGCGAAGACTGGGGCGACGCGAGCGTGTCACATGCAAGGTATATTTCCGCATAACTTCCGCGCCCAAGTTGCTCGTAGATATCGTATCGCCGGTCCAGGCGGCAATTAATTAAGGACAGCTCTTTCATCAGGTTCAAGGCAGTCCAATTGCCATATTGGATCCTCAGACTTCAATACGATAACACAAAGACAAAGTTCGAAAAACGCAGATTGATCGTTGCCTGCTGTCGGTGCTGTATGAGGAAAGTGATACCGGTGATCAGCGGCGGACGATAATAGTCAGGCCAAAGCTGTCCGTAGATTTTGGAATTGACGGTCTAATGAAAGTTTATGTTTATATATTCTAATTTCGTCGTGTTAAATATAGTTTAAATACATTTTACCTTTTTATCATTTTACTTAGGAATTGCATTGGGTCTTGCCCACATCCCATCGATTCCTTCCCGGTTCAAAAAAGCATTTCCGCCGAGGTCCACGATGCAAAAGCGCTCAAGAAAAAATCAATTCGGAATGACGCTCATCGAAACGATGATCGTTTTGGTGGTGATGGCTATTCTTGTCACCATGGCGGTCGTCGGATTAGGTAAAGCGCCGCGTAATCTCGATCGTCAGAACTCGGCGCGCGAATTCAAAGTCTTTCTCGAACGTGCAAGATTTGATTCCGTTCGACGACGTGCAAATGTGTGCTCGGAAATGTCCAGCGTTACTATCAACAGTTCCACTTCCTTCAGCCTTGCCTCAGATCAGAACCAAAACGGGATTTTGGATCCAAGTGAAACGCGAACGATCAACCTGACCGGCGATGTTCAAATCGTCGGGAACAGCGTCACATTACCTGTGACAATCCGCTTCGACGAACGCGGACACGCATTGTTGACCGACTGTGTAACGACACCGCCCGCCAATGTTCCACTCTTTTACTTCTGTAATGGAACATGCACCCCATTAACGGTGACGGCGCAGAATTCGAACGTGATCTTCGTATCGCCGACTGGAACCGTCGCGATGATGCCCGGCAGCGACACGATGCCGACATTCAACAGTCCGGCGGTCACGAGTGTCGCAAGTAACAGCCAAATAAATCCGCTTCTTGCTGTTTGGACCTCGACGGCCGATAGTGGAACACCGACGCCGACCCCTATGGCAACACCAACGCCCACACCTACACCACCGGCAACGCCGACGCCGACGCCGGTTCCGAGATACTGCTCCAGCTCGCCGCCCTATGAAAAGCCCGCCACCACGGGTTGCTATTGTCAGGCACCGAGTGGGGCACCGATGATGTGGGTCCGCAATAACGGATTTTGTAAGTAATGTATCTACTGCACCTGTCAATGCAATTAGTTTATGCAAAACGCCTCGCGTTTGACTCCGCCGCCGCGCGGACGGCCGCGTCGCGAAATTCGTATCCTTCAACACGCGCGCGTGACGAAAAGGGCTTTACCTTGATCGAACTCTCGGTGGCAATGGTGATCATCCTGGTGTCACTGCTCGGCGTTTTCTTCGCTATAACGTTTGCTATCAAATACAACTCCGGTAATGAATCGCGTGCCAAAAGCCTGGCTGTTCTTCAACAAGAGATCGAGCGAATGCGGAGTGCGAAATTCACGCCGTCGGTTACCGACACCGTGCTGTTGGGAGGAACGGCAACTCGCACAGTCACTTCCGGCGGCCTTACATATTCCATATATACAACTGTCGACAACGATCCATTCACCGCCGGAATACAGGATGAGACAACGTTCACATCGTTGAAAGAGATCACGATATCCGCAACGCTGGCAAATCCGAGTCCCGGATGGCAGACGGCTGTGCCGGCGACAGTCGTGCTGCGCCGCGTAAAATCAAACTAGATGACATATAAAAAGAGCGCGAAACAAGGCTATTCATTGATCGAGCTGATGATCGTGATGGTTATCTTTATGATACTGCTGGCGATCGTATCGTCCGTACTGGCAAGATCAATGGGTATTCGCGCCCGCGAAAGCCGAAGAACCGACGCTCTGACGTCCGCGCAGGCCGCGTTGAACATAATGTCGCGCGAGATCTCGAATGCGGGATTCGGAATTTATGATAATTCGATCACATCGAATCCTAACAACGGTATCGTCATTGCGGATTCCAACGACCAGAGAATTCATTTTCGTGCAAATGTCAGTAACGTGGGTCCCGGACCGGTAGCTTCGGCTTGCGGCGTCCTATGTACAAACGATCCGGGCGAAGACGTGACGTATTTTTTTGACGACGAAACTGATTCGATCGTCCGTTACGATCCCAATGGCGATCCTCAGACCTCCGTAGTCGTAAACAAGATCAGCAACGTTACTTTCCAATATATCGATTACACGTTTGGGAGTTCGACGCCAAGTACACCGGCAACAACGCCGACAAGTAACACCGCGAGAATTACAATAACGGTTTTGGTAACCCTCGATCCGGTCCAGGGCGAACCCAATCCTCAAATGGTCACATTCACATCAGAGGTAAATCTAAGAAATTCGAGTTATATGCTGCATCAGTATTGATCGGCTTGAGGGATAAAGGCTATGAAGAACGAGGTTAAAGGGAACAGGCGAAATAGAAAGAATGAGGAGGGATCAGCTCTCGTTACAGCGTTGTTGATCTCATCGCTTTTGCTGGTCGCAAGCGCCGGACTGATATTTGAGGCGTCAATGAACTCGCTAAACGTCACCGACGCCGTGGCTGAACAGCAGGCATTTAGCGCCGCGGAGAGCGGGATCCAGTCCGCCATCCATATTCTCCGATGCCAAAAGAATGCGAGTCCCGGTTGTGCAGATGTGGTCCCAAATCCGCTTATTGTTCCGTCGGCTTCGCCCACCGATCCGGCAAACCAGATCGATTACATAAAGTCACTCAATCCAACCATCGCCGACACACCGTCGGATGCAAGTACGGTCTCGCGGCTATCCAGGTGGATAAATTACAACACCACTTGCAGGACTGCCAACGACTGTGTCCCGTTGAACCAGCCAGGTTATGCATATTCACTTACGATTTCGGATCCGGATAATACAAATCGTTACGGGTCGTGGTCGATGAGCGGTCGTCTCTACGACAACGACGGTACGAGCCAAACGATAAAGACCTACAATCGTGATTCGACAGGTACGGTTACCCCGAACGACACGATGAGGATAACCTATACGCCTCCGAGCGCGGTCGTAAATCAAGATATGAGGGCGGGAACGGTTTCAATGAATTACGGTACGTTCAATATTACCACAGGCGGCCTCGGTGCCATTGTTCCGACCGATAATCGATTTGAGATCGTCGTTAGCGTAACGAAACCGTTCCAGGTTACAAAGGTGATCCGAGGATGGATCAAAGCGACTACGGTCCGGTCAGTGCCTCCGGTAATATTGTTCGACTCGCGGACGCTCACGTTGGCAGGCAGCGAATTGACAATTAGTCTATCTACTTCGCCGTCGACCGGATGGAGTGCACCCTTCCAGCCGCCTTCACCGGCGGTAGGTTACCAGGGTACCCCCAGCCTCAATTATGATAATATTGTCGGCGGTACGATCTCACAATTTGAACCCATAAGATTGCTGATCACGTCAACCGGATACGGACCGAGAGGGTCCAAAAAGCAGTTGCAGGCAATAATCCAGAAGAATGTCTTCGACGACCTAACGGCACCGGCGGCACTGACGCTCGTCGGGCCGCACCAGACAACAAGTCCAAATTCTACTTTCTACTTCAGCGGTGGCTCGTCCGCGGCTGTGACATATTCCGGAGCGGATCTCGCGGGCACGGACATCATACCTCCGATCGGTACGACGGATCCGACCAGCCAATCTTGTATTGAGGATTACGTCGACGGCTCTCCGTCTTGTACAGGCATGACGGGAAATAACTTTAACGGAACCATGACGGGAACCATTTCAGACGTTTCCGCGGAAATACCTTTTTGGCTCCAAAGTCCGGCTACTCTGGACGCGGAGATCCACAGACTTGCTGCGACGGCAATGCCGGGACGATTCTTTCCGGCGGGGGTTACACCGCCGGACTGGGGAAACAACGCGACCGGTCAGGGCATTACGTTTTGCGATGGCGACGTGACACTGGGTCATAGTACGGGAGGAGGTACAGGCGGCGGCATTCTTGTTGTCACGGGAACTCTCACCCTCGACGGAGCATTTTCTTTTAACGGATTAGTAATCGTTACCGGCCCGGGCGGGGTTCTGAGAAGCGGCGGCGGCAACGGTCTCATATCGGGCAACATGGTTATCGCTCCATATACGAATGGTAAAATCGTGGATATCGTTGCCCCGGCGACGGATCTGCCCGCCGGCTCCGGATTTCTTGCACCGCGGTACAACATGGACGGCGGAGGTAACTCCACGCTACAATACAGTTCAGCAAGTCTCGCAAATGGACTGCTAGCTGTAAGTAATTATGTCCTCGGCGTAATGGAGAAATAATCTATCTAAACCAGGAAATACGAAGGGCCGCCTATCATCTAAATAGGCGGTCTTTGTCGTTTTACGCGACTCACCGTTATAACCTACTAAATAAAGATCCGCTTGATTTGCTTTGTTTTGACCCTAAGTTCGGCTAGAATTTCAGCAGATTCTCGTCCGATCTTTCAATGCCAGACAAAAAAAGCGGCTCGAAAAAAGCGTTTACCGCGGATTGGTTGCTGCGGGGGGCGCTCGCGCGGATAGGCGACACCGTAGATCGACTGATGGGCCGCAAATGGATCCCGTCGAGCAGCATCGCAACGAGCGAACTTATCGAACGCATTAAGAAGCTGCTTGACGCCGAGGCGAAGAAGGTACCGGGCAAAGGGCTGGTGGTTCCCCATAACATAAAGCTAAAGATGCAGTGGGACAAGTTCTCGACCGATGCCGACGACGCGATCGAGAAGGTCAAAACCGAGCTGTTGGCCGCGACTGTCGATCATATAAACGATTCCCTTTACTACACATACGCCCCTGTCTCACTCGACGTAAAACCGGACTACTTTATTGAGGGCGTCAAGCTATACGCGAGCTTTGACAAGTTCACCGAGGAAGATCGGGACGTCGAGATGAATGTCACTATGCCGGCGATAAATATCGCTGAAGCCCTGAAGGATGTTTCGGCATCTTCTCAACCACCGCGAGAGACGTTTATTGCCAGATTTTCGATAAAGGGAGTCGCGAAGGAAAAGCGATTGATCTTCCCGGCGGGCGGGCAGCTATCAGTCGGTCGCATCGGTTCAAATGATCTGGTGATCGATGAACCAAGCGTCTCAAAGATCCATGCATCTCTATCAACAGATGTAGACCACAACCTTGTAGTAGCCGACACCGGCTCTACTAACGGAACATTCCTAAATGGACAGCGTATTGCGTACGGCAAGGCAATACGCCTGGAAGAGAATGAAAGTCTTAAGTTTGGGACAGTGGACGTAAGATTTGAGCATGTTCAACGCGAAGAGGCGGCCGAAGCGGAAACGGCGGGTGAGGGCGTTCAAGTTGTGGAAATAGACGGATTTGAATTCACACGACGAGAAACGACAGCTACGGTTGACGAGTCGTCGCCCGCGATTGAGGTGCCGGAGGGCACGTTGCCTATCGAGGCTGAGAGGGACGACACAAGCACAATCGCAAACCGGGGACAGGAACTTGGTGGCGAAGGCGTCGATCCAACCAACGAGATAGCGGAAACCGAGACTACGGGAAATTAATGTATTTGCTGCTTTTCCATCTTATCGATTGGGCGAAATTCCGACCCGAGAACATCTTTGGCGGTCAGATACTCGAACGCACGCCGGCCGGCTTGACCATCGTCTATTCGATAAGCCTTGTCGTCCTGCTCGCATTCCTGATCATCAGCTTTGTCGATTTTATAAGACCACGTAGGTTTATTTTTGAACAGGAACTTCCCAAGCAGGTTCGGCGAAAACTTACGCAAACCGTAGCGAACCGCGGCCTGTGGGGATGGCAGGTATTGTTTATCACCCTTGCCCTATTCGTATTCGGTTTCCAGGTCTATTGGACAAAGTACGCCGACGATTCAAATCAGCAGTTTCAGGCTTTGAGCTATAAGGACCTGAGGCCCCGACGCGTCAACTCTGCAACGCTTCGGGGGTGGATGCTTGATAGGACTGGAAAGCTCGACGCCGCGTTGGCGTATTACAAGATCGCTAAGAACGGGTCCATAGAGCGCACATTCCCGTTAGAAAAAGAGATGGCGCATCTTCTCGGAACAGAACGCGGAACGCCGGGTCTCGAACGCACCCTATATAAGAAAGAGACAGATCCGTTGCCCGAAGCCTGGGAAATATTGACAAAGTACAAAAAGCCCGAGCCGGAACAAAAGGATGTTCGTATCACCATTGACCGGGATCTGCAGCAATATGTTGCTCAACAGCTCGAGGGCAAGAAAGGCGCGATCGTCGTCATTAATCCGCAAACAGGCGACGTATTGGCGATGTATTCAAACCCTTCATTTAATCTCGCCGACGCACAAGACCTTAATACTTACTTAAAACTCGAAGCCAACAAAGATCAAAAACCGCTGCTCAACCGAGCGACGCGTGAATATTACATACCGGGCTCGACCTTCAAAACGCTGACCATGATGTCGGCATTTCGTGCCGGCAAACAGGACCTCATGTTCGGTGATCTCTCATCAAGCAATGATCCGCCCTGCTATACGCCGTACCGCGGTTCGCGCCCTATCTGCGACGCAGGCGGAAGTTGCGAGATATGCCAGCCAAGCGTACCGCTTCGAGAAGCCTTTAAGGTCTCTAGTAACCAGTATTTCGCACAGCTTGGAAACGCGCTCGGGCGCGACCGAATGGCTGAGACCGCCAGGCTCGTCGGTATCACCCCTGTCGAAAAAAGAGATGAAGCGCTGACCCAGGGATATTTTTCAGACATCTGGAATACGAGCGACCGGCGAATTGCGTACGCACTCGCACCGGCCCGTTCGACAATGGTAACAGGCAAAGAGTTGACGCTCTACGATTTCGGACTTGAGGGAATGGGCCAGGGTCTAGCCGGACAAATGACGCCATTTCAGATGGCGCTTATCGCCTCGGTTCCGGCCAACTTACAGGGCCGTTTGATGAAACCTAAGATCGAGGCTGACGTTCCACCGCAAGTCTTCTCCCAAGTGCTGTCTCAGCCGCAGGCCGCGACGGTGCGCGACATAATGTCCACGGTCACGGAAGAGGCCGGCGGTACCGGCGGACGTGTAAAAGCGGCGCTCGCAGGCACAAACATTACTGCCGGCGGCAAGACCGGCACCGCCGAAAAGGACGATGCACCTCGGTACGACCCGAAGACGGGCGAACGGATGTATGTCATCAAAAAGAAAAAGGACGAGAATGGCAATTACGTCGAATACAAGGAATACCTAACATATAACCGTACTGATGGTTGGTTCATCTGTATCGCACCGCTCGAGAATCCTCAGGTAGCGATCGCGGTCGTTATCGAAGATATCGGGAAACAATTCGGTGGCGGAACGGCTGCGCCCGTTGCTGCTAATGTCGTTTTGAAGGCCCGCGAGTTAGGCCTGCTCGGTGACCGCTACCGCGGCACGGCCCCGACACAAAGACCTGCACGCCGGAGATGAGAGATTAGGATAGCGAGTGAAAAATAGAACATCATCGCATGTGTTCATTCTTGTCCTGATAGTCATTGTGACGGCGATCTCGCATTACTCGATCCATTACGGCGCGTTGATACGCGGGTATGAAACTTCCCCGTTGACCGCCTATCGAAACCTATTACTTCTGTCGTTTCTTGCAGTTCTGCCAATTTTCTTGAAGAAATTCATCCGCTTTGACGGAAATTGGACCCTGTATACGACGGCAGTGTTATTGTTTTCGATCGGTTTGACGGTCCAGTACCGTCTCTTCAGCGATCCGGAATACTCTTCTCGCAAAGAGAAATCCGAAGCGAGAGAACTTAAGGTCAAGACACTTCAACTGCATTACATTCAGGAGAATTATTCAGCCGATAAAAAAAGAATAATGGGTCTGCCGCCGACGCCTCCTGCACCGGTCGACCTTTCGACTGAGACGCCGCGACCGGCAACAGATACCTTTGCCAGTGTTTTTCTGTCCGGTAATACCATAAACCCTTTGTTGGGAATTATAGGTCTTATCGGGGCGTTCATTGTCATTCGCCGGGAGGATGTACTTCAGCTACTGCAACGAAACGGCTTTCTTGTCGTACTCCTAACGTTAGGGCCTTTGTTTGTGGCCGCCATTACGTCTCATGCGGGTAAATCCGTCGGCAACATGACCCCCTGGGAACCGGCAAAGATCCCTTTCCTGATCGGTTTCGCGGCTATACTGGCGGTCTTATATAGAAATCTTGGGCATACGTATTGGGGGATACCGCGAGCTAAGGATGCAGTGCCGCTTGTCTTCATGGCAATATTGCCATTTCTTCCTTTCTTTGTTCTAAAGGATTTTGGCCAGATGATGGTCTTCAGCGCGGTCTATGCCACGCTGTACCTGATCGCTGTTCGCCGGTTCCTACAGAGATTTGTGCTTGTCGGCAGCGTTGCGATAGTTGTTGCGATACTTGTCGTCGGAGCCCTGCCCGATAATACCCAAGCCCACATTCCGCTGCTCCCGACGGTGGCCGCACCCGTCAAAAAGATATTGCCCGATCGGATACAGCAGCGATTTCATCTCTGGCTCGACGGTTTTGATCCTCCGACGCCCGATACACCATGGTGGAAGAAGGATTATGACGAATATTACAAGAAACTCGTCGACAAAGATCCGAATCTGCCGCAAATGCTTGAGGCGGACCCGGATCTTCAGAAAACGATCAATATCGATGCCTGGTTCGACATTCTTGCTTTCCAACCCGCCCAGGCGACTTTTGGCCTTGCGTCGGGTGGAATGACAGGCCGCGGTTTGGGTCTCGGTTTTCCTGAACTGATACCTATCGCCGACTCGGATTATGTCTTTGCGGCTATTGCCGAAGAACTTGGACTTTTCGGTGGTTTGTTGGTAACCTTTGCGCTTATTGTGTTTATCAGCGCCGGCGTGCAGACGGCGCGCGATTCGCGCGACATGTTTAGTAAGCTGTGCTGCATCGGATTATCGGCATTTATGGGATTCCAGGCACTGGTAAACATCGGAGGCATCACACGTGCCCTGCCGATGACAGGGATCACGCTGCCGTTCGTCAGTCATGGTGGCTTTAGTTTGATCACGAGTTTTGCGATGCTTGGGATGTTGATGGCATTCTCACACCGTAACGCACTCGACCGACGCCGCGACGCGTTCGTACCGAAAAGTTAAGTGTAGTTTGATAATTTCTTTTGCTTATGGTTTCGCCCTTGAGCCAAAAAACTATGTCGGACCCCGAGATCCGGATCGTATCGGCCGCTGTAACTGATCGCGGGCTTAGTCAAAAAAGACCTCAGAATGAGGATTCATATCTAAACATGGGTCAGTGCGGTATTTACGCGGTCGCTGACGGCGTGGGCGGAGCTCAAGCTGGCGACGTAGCGTCACAAATGGCGGTCGAGATCCTTGGTGAGGCATTTGCCAACTTTAAGACAGGAGCGGATGCCGAAACTGTAATGGGCGCCGCGATCGAAAGAGCAAACAGCGCCATTTACCAAATGTCGCATGAGCTGTCGCAGCTATCAAGTATGGCGACCACTATCGTCGCCCTTCACCTGGCTGATAATATCGCGACCATTGGTCATGTCGGTGATTCCAGATTGTATCGCGTCGACAGTGAGGGAAACCTGTACCGCGAGACCGACGATCATTCGATGGTCGCGGATGAAGTTCGTGCCGGGCGTATGACGGCAGAACAGGCCGAGAATCATCCGAGCCGGAATATTATTAACCGCGCCCTTGGTGCCGAGGCAACCGTCGACGTCGACATGAAGACCATAATGGTGGCACCGGGAACATCCTTTTTGCTGTGTTCCGACGGTATTACGAGGCATGTCGGGGATCAAGAGATCAGAGGGGTCCTTTCATCCGGCGACGATACGGAAGGCATCTGTGCATATCTCAAGAATCTCGTTTACGAACGTGGGGCCGAAGACAATCTGACGGCGGTTGTTATCAAGGTTGACTCGCCGGCCATGCCACAGCCCGACACCGAAGCATCTTTACCTGACGACGATGAGCCAACGCTCGCAACGGCCCGTACGCGGGCCGGTGAGATCACGCATGAAGACGAAGATGAACTTCTCGAGCTAGACACTCGTCAACTACCGAGGCCAGCCGCCCGTGGCGAAGCGTCCGACCCAGGGTCTTCCGAATCTGCACCGGCTTCCGCATCATCACCAGCAGTGACAGGAGCAACTGCAGCCGCCGCGGATCAGGCAGCGTGGACGAGATCCGAGGCAGCAGATGCAAGCGAGACGGTCGCGGAAGCAAACGGCGCTCGGAAGTTCGGTTTCGCTATTTTGTGGCTCTTGATCGGTTCCGTTCTGGGAATGGGTTTTTATTATTTCGTCTTTGCTCCAAAACCGGTTGATACGGGCGGTCCGAAACTGTCTGAGATGAGAGCGGCAAATATTCCACTCAGTGCTTTTGAGGAAAACAGACGCGCCGTGGACGCAGATCCAGCTAACTACATTCTTCGAAATATCGACCCTCAAGATGCTGAAGATTACTACTTGATTGGACGGGCTTATATGCTCACCGGAAATTTTCCAAAAGCGCATTTAGCATTCATCGAATCGAGGAGTAGAATCGCCGAAGCGGATCCGAGCAACAGGAATGTTCTGAAGAATGATATTGCGACGGCGATTGTAATAACTAACGCGACCACCGTTCAGAGAATGTTCATGGATGAAATTGGACCGGCGCCCAGTCCTATCTCGAGCAATCCCGCCATCACCGATTCGAACCGTTTCGGTCCAACTCATCCGTAGTTCTAAATCTGTGAGTACCTGCCCGACATGTGGTTCGACATACGCGGATGAGAGTCTTGCTTTCTGTCTGCAGGACGGAACCAAGTTGCGCATTAGTACTAACAATCCTGCAAAAGCTGAAACGCAAATACTTAGAGACATTGATTCACAATCCCACAAAGCAACAGAACCGATTGATCATTGGGCTGGAGATCATTCGGAAATCGACACGAGAGAAGCTCATCCCGGGCGGTCCTTTTCGCCGAGCGACGCACCTTCGATTAATCGTAGGACAGATAGCGAACCTTATTTGCCTTTGCTTTCCCGCAGCGTAGCTATCGTTCTCATAATAGGTATGTTTTTGGGTGCGACAGGTGCGTACGCGCTGTTGTCGGGCACCACGTGGTTCGGACGGACAGAAAATGAAAGAGCTAAGACGATAATTAGCTCGTTTGATACGAATCGAAGAACCGTCGATACAGATCCATCTGCGTATATAGCCGGGTATTCATCGTCTCCTCAGAATTGCGAAGACTATTATCTGGTCGGAAGAGCTTACCTGTTGACCGGCGATTTCATCAAGGCCCGCGCATCATTCACCGAATCACGCAATCGTCTGCCGGATGCCGATCCGGTGAATGTCAATGTCCTCGCCTCTGATCTTGCCATCGGCATGGCGGTTACCAACGATACGACTATTCAAGCCATCCTCAAAAAGGAATTTGATGCCTCAAGAGTAACGTCATCGGCAAATGCGAATACGAACGTCAATCGCTAAGCCTTTATCTTGGACAACGTTGCATAATTCGCATTTTGTCGCCTCGCCTCGAAAAGAACTATACCTACAGAGACAGCGACATTGAGACTTTCGACATCGTCAGACATCGGGATGACGACCTTCTCATCAATTCGCTTCAAGTGCTGCTCGCTGAGCCCATGAGCTTCCGAACCGAATATCAAAATCCGCGGCGTTGACCAATCTACATCCGTATAAGGAATGTTGCCCCCGATATCGGCCGCTGTTATTAAGAGCTTATGGTTTGCGGCCCATCTAACAACGTCATCGAGATCAACATCGACGGCGATATGCACCCTGAAGGCTGCACCCATCGCGGCCCGAAGAGCTTTCGGACCGAACACGTCAGCCGAATCTTTCGAAACCAGAATAGTTGATACACCCGCGGCCTCAGCCGTTCGCATCACCGCCCCTAAATTCGACGGATTGTTGAGCTCATTGAGAAAAAGCACAAGCGGTAATGATCCTTCGACAATAAGCGGCAGATCTGGCAGGCTATAATTTTTCGGACGTTCAGCAATCGCGACGATGCCTTGGGAGCTAGCCGTATCCGCCAGGGATCGAAATATTTTTTCCGGAAGCTCCGATATCCTTATCAATCTGGGAGCTATCGACTGGAGCCACTTTGTGTCCCGAAGATCTTCGGAAACGAAGCATTCTATGATCCGGATCTTCGATCGGACCGCTTCATCGACGAGCCGACGCCCCTCGATAAACATCCGTGATCCACATCGACCATCACGAGCCTTCCGCGCGTCGACTAAGTGCCGGTTCTCCCGGCTGGTTATCTTTTCGATACCTACCATTCGTAAATAGATTTAATCATTTTCTTTGGAGCATTGGGAGCGGCGGATACAAGTACCCCGCGTGGAGGGTTGGCAAAATCCGAAGTTTTGCAAAGCTTAAGGAATTGCTAAACTTATCGACATATGCAGCCCGAACCGAAGGTAAAAAACAAAATAGAGCTCTTAAAGGAAAAATCGAAGATCGCGGAAGAAGGGGGCGGCGTCAAGCGGATCGGAAAACAGCGAAGCTCGGGTAAGATGACCGCCCGAGAGCGGATCGATTTTTTGCTCGATGAAAGCAGCTTTGAAGAATTCGACAAATTCGTCGTCCACCGTTCGACGGATTTCGGTCTAGCCGATCAAAAGTATCCGGGCGATGGCGTAGTAACGGGTCACGGCCTCATCGATGGACGCGAGGTCTTTATATTTGCACAGGACTTTACCGTATTTGGCGGATCGTTGTCGGAAACACACGCCAAGAAGATCTGCAAAGTGATGGATCTGGCGATGAAAACCGGCGTCCCCCTGATCGGGCTCGATGATTCGGGCGGCGCTCGTATCCAGGAAGGGGTCGTTTCACTCGGCGGATACGCTGACATTTTCCTTCGAAACACCCTCGCGAGCGGGGTCATACCTCAGATCAGTTGTATCATGGGCCCGTGTGCCGGCGGCGCGGTATATTCACCCGCAATCACGGACTTCAACATAATGGTAAAGGACACGTCGTATATGTTCATTACCGGTCCCGATGTGATAAAGACCGTTACCCACGAGGATGTGACAAAGGACGAACTCGGCGGAGCTATGACACATAATGCCAAATCCGGCGTCGCCCATTTCGCGGCGGATTCTGATGAACACGCACTGCGATTGACGCGTGAGCTTTTGTCGTTTATTCCCTCGAACAATCTCGACGATCCGCCATTTGTCGCGACCGATGATCCTAGTGATCGCGCGGACGAAAGCCTTAACACGATCGTTCCGGAATCATCGAATCAGCCATATGACGTACGCGATATCATCCATATCGTCGTGGACGATGGCTATTTCTTTGAGGTCCATGAACATTTCGCGCCAAATATTGTTGTCGGATTTGCAAGACTCGGCGGGTCTTCCGTTGGGATCGTCGCGAATCAGCCCGCTTATCTTGCCGGCGTTCTCGATATCGACGCATCGGTAAAGGCGGCGCGGTTCGTCCGGTTTTGCGATTGCTTTAACATTCCATTGATCACCTTTGAAGACGTGCCCGGCTTTTTGCCGGGTGTCAATCAGGAGCATTTCGGCATTATCCGCCATGGAGCAAAGCTTCTTTACGCATACGCGGAAGCGACCGTCCCTAAGATAACGGTGATCACACGCAAAGCATACGGCGGGGCATACTGCGTCATGGCCTCAAAACACATCAGAACGGACGTTAACTTCGCATATCCTACGGCTGAGATCGCCGTCATGGGGGCTGAAGGAGCCGTCGGCGTTCTTTTTAGACGCGAGATCGCCAAACACGACGATGCTTACCGAGCGTCAAAGATCGCTGAATTTGAAAAGAAGTTTGCAAATCCGTATGTAGCGGCGGAACACGGCTTTATTGACGAGGTCATAGAGCCAAGGCTAACAAGGCCGAAACTGATCCGGGCGCTATCGTTGCTGCGAAACAAGAAAGATACAAATCCTCCCAAGAAGCACGGCAATATTCCTTTATAAACAGTTAAAGCGAAATAGTTAATGTTATTTCTCATCTGCACGGTATCGTCAATTATTACAACTATTTATCGCCAACACTTAAGGTATTCATCATGAACGATACGATCAATGAGCGTCCGACCCGTGCTTTCATAGATCTCGACGCACTTGCCTCAAACTTTCATTCGTCAAAGGTCTTTATCGGGGGCGACATGAAGTATATGGCGGTCGTTAAAGCCGACGCCTACGGACATGGATCAGTTCAGTGTGCGAGGCGGCTCGATGCCGAGGGTGTAGATTGGTTCGGCGTCGCACTTGTTGAGGAGGGTGTCGAGCTTCGCAAGGCCGGCATGAGCGCCCCCATACTTTGTCTTGGGGGATATTGGCACGGCCAGGAAGGCTCGTTGCTGGAATTTGAGATAACGCCGGTGATATTCGAGATCGGGCAAGCCAGGACGCTTCACGAATATGCAAAGGGCCGGGGTATCAAGGTCGCCATACATGTAAAGATAGATACAGGTATGGGTCGTCTGGGCGTTAGGTCGGACGATGCCGGTGATTTTGCTAACGCTCTCACATCCTTCGACAATCTTCACGTCGAGGGGTTGATGACCCATTTTGCCGTAGCCGATAACCTGAGTCAAAACAAATTTACGGACGAGCAGATACAGCGTTTTCATAATGCCGTAGATGAATTTCGGAGTTTTGGCTTTGCTCCGCATCTTATTCACCTTGCGAACTCGCCGGGTGCTGTCGGACATCCCGGATCGCGCTGCAATTTAGTGCGTTTAGGTGGGATCCTTTACGGCCTTGGTGGTGATGTGTTACCGCCCGGCATCACGAAACCCGAACTGTTGCCCGTTATGTCCCTCTTCTCCGAGCTCTCTCATCTCAAAAAGGTGCCAAAAGGCGAAACAGTCGGGTACGGCCGAACGTTTACAACGGAGCGCGATTCCCTTATCGCCGCTGTACCGATCGGTTATCACGATGGTTACCGGCGGGTGCTTTCAAATGAGGCACGGGTGATCGTGAATGGAGCCTATGCACCAGTCGTCGGACGAATTTCGATGGATTGGACGATGATCGATGTTACTGAGATACCACGGGCCGCGATCGGCGACAAAGTCGTGTTGATCGGCAACCAGGGCGACGCGTGCGTGAAAGCCGAGGATCTGGCAAAGCTAGCGAACACCATATCATATGAGATAACGTGTGGAATCAGCGGCCGCGTCCGCCGTTTTTTTGAAGGATCGACCACATAGTTATAGCTCAAATGTTCTTTAACCCAAGCATCCTCGCGGATTCCGGCTATTGAATGTATTAGCTCATACCTCCCCGACCAGAAAACGATTGAATTACGTTCGTTGAGTTCCCATAATTGAAGTAGTGAGCTGGTTTAAGAACTTCAAATGGAAGGCGTTCTTCCGGAATCTTTATGACAAGATGTTCGAAACGGACGTCTTTGGCCGGGCCGCGCAGGTTGCGTTCTATTTCTCTTTCGCCTTTTTCCCACTGCTTTTGTTCCTGATCACTCTATTCGGACTTGTCGCTATGTCAACCGAATCATTCCAGTCGGACCTGTACCGGTACCTGGGTCAGATCCTGCCGTCCGACGCTTTCCATCTTGTTCGGACAACGATGGATGAGATCATCCACAATAGTTCCGGGGGGAAACTGACCTTGGGGATCGTGGTAACGCTTTGGTCGTCTTCCGCCGGCGTCGACAGTCTTCGAAGCAGCCTGAATTCAGTTTACGAGGTGGATGAAGACCGTGCGTGGTGGTATACCAAGCTCCAATCATTGGTCATAACACTCATGTTCATTCTGCTTCTCGGGATCGCTCTCGCAGGCTTGGCTGCCGGATGGCGGATGTTGGAAACATTGTTCGCGCTGCTCGGTTATCAAATCAGCGCGACATGGGTACTTGCCGTAATTCAGTGGATCGGCCTTGCTCTAGTCACGATCTTCACAACCGCGGTGGTCTACAGCTGGCTTCCGAATTTCGAAAAATTCAGGTGGGTATGGATAAGTCCCGGTGCAGTCGTAGCCATTCTGCTCTGGGTCGTACTGACCGGCGCGTTCCGCCTGTATCTGCATTACTTTAATTCCTATAACAAAGCATATGGCTCGCTGGGTGCCGTCATCATACTTATGTTATGGATGTATCTGACGGGAATGGCATTATTAATAGGCGGAGTTATAAATTCAGTTTTGAGTGAAATGTCCGAGGCGTCCCGCGTAAAGGAAGCCCAGGTAAATGAAAAGGAGCGCATAATAAAAACGGAGTGAAAGCGGCAAAAGGCAATACGCGCATAGCTTGGACCCGTTCCTGTCCCCCGGATGCTATCATTTCCCTTCCGAAAATCGCAAAATACAACTTATGTCATTAATGCTGGATGAGATCGGGGAGCAGCCCGAAGCGCTCGAGCGGACCATTAATTTGGAGCGCGATAGAATAAAGGAAGTCGGCGCCTTGCTTCGTTCAAAGGATATCGATCTGATCGTACTCGTCGCTCGCGGAAGTTCGGATAATGCCGCGCTGTTCGGCCGGTATTTACTTGAGGTTACGACGGGCATCCCCGTCTCGCTCTCTGCACCATCAGTATTTACCTTATACGGAACGAAGCTTCGATTGGGCCACGCTGCCGTTATCGGCGTCTCGCAATCCGGCGAAGGCGACGATATCAATCATGTATTGCAACGTGCAAAGGAGAGCGGGGCTTTCACGCTTGGGATAACAAACGAACCCGCTTCGGAAATGGGGCGTATCGTCGACGAGATGCTGCTTACCCACGCTGGCCGTGAAAAATCTATTGCCGCGACAAAAACGTACACCGGTCAAATGCTGTACTTCTATATGCTCGCCGACGCCATCGGCCAGGCGAAACTGGATTATGAAAAGATCCCGGAGTTGGCCTATAAAGCCCTGAAATTACGCACAGATGTCGAAGACATCGTCGATAGGTACGTATTCATGGAGAACTGTGTCGTCGTCGGGCGTGGCATGAATTATTGCAATTCGTATGAGCTTGCATTGAAGCTGATGGAAACTTGCTATGTTGTCGCCGAACGTTTCTCCTCAGCCGACTTCCTGCACGGACCGCTGGCGATCGTCGAACGTCGCTTCCCTGTCGTGATGTTTGCTCCATCGGGCGTCACAAAACCCGGCAATATCGATCTGTTGAACCGGCTTCATGATCTCAATGCAGATTGCCTTGCGATAACTAACGATACGGACATTCGAAAGATCTCGCCAAATAGTATCTTACTCGACGCTGATATAGATGAGTGTCTAACGCCGATACCTTTTATTATCCCGGCGCAGCTATTTGCGGCATTGCTGTCGACGGCGAAAGGCCTCAACCCTGACGAGCCGAGGTCGTTGTCAAAAGTGACCCGAACAATTTAATAACCTTTAGCGGGCGCGGACAAGGTTTTTAGGATCGCGTCAGCGATCTGTGATTTTAGCCGTGGGGTTCAACCCACGGAAGATGATCAGGCGAACGGCGGCGTAGCCGCAGTTCTCCAAGGCACCCCTCCTTACGAAGGAGGGGTGGCAGCCGCCGCGGCTGACGGGGTGGTTCTCTATGCTGGCACTAAACTAGCAGAGACGAACGTTGATCGAGAACCACCTCCCGGCTGAAGCCGTACCCCTCCTTCGTAAGGAGGGGAGCTTTTTGAGCTTCAACTCCGTGACGCAGCCGAGAGCAATGCCTCGCGCATTGCTCCTGCGGTTCGCCAACGCTGCTCGACGTGTTTTGCAAGAGCGGTTTCGATAACGGCGGCGACGTCCGGAGGAACGTCCGCGACACGGCTGCGAATTGGGATGATCGGCTTTTCGAATATCGCTTTTACGGTTTCGGCGATCCCCGCTTTAGGGCTGATGTCGAGGGCGTGAGCGCCTGTCAAGAGACTATATGCCGTCATGCCTATCGCATAGATATCCGACGGTGGCCGCACCTCCTTAAAATCCCGCACTTGTTCCGGAGGCATGTAAGCGATCGTCCCCGCCACGTCACCGACCATCGTCACACCGGACATACCGGTTTCCTTGAAACTCTTTGATAGACCGAAATCCGTCAACTTGGCCGTAGATGCCGGAAACTCTCCGGATACAAGTATGTTCTGTTCTTTGATGTCTCGATGAACGAACCCGCGATCGTGCGCAAAATCGAGCGCAGCCAGAGTTTGCTCGATCACACTTACCATTTCGGGATATGAGAGCTTACCGCCGCGATGTTTGGCGAGATGCGACGCATCCATGCCCATTATGTATTCGGTGACCAAATATACCATCCCGTTATGTGTGCCGTGCTCTATATAGCTCACGATGTTCGGATGGCTTAGCGAAGAAGCGACCTCGATCTCGCGGATAAATCGCTTTAGAGACTGCTCGCTGACGGCAACCTCCGGCAGGAGCGTTTTGATGGCAACCGCACGGCCGTCCGCTTCTCTCCGCGCTAACATTACGCTGCCCATCCCCCCTTGACCGATGACGCGGATCATCTGATAGTTCGGAACCGGCTGCGGATTTTGTTTTAATTTTTCCCGACACTCGTCGCAAACGTACGACATGCGGGCTTCCGGATGTGTCGCTTCAACATGTGCAGGAATGCCGCAATTGAGACACTGGACCGTGATCAGCGACGGCTGAGTTCCGCCAGAACCACCACCTTGGGCAAGATCTTCTATACCGGTCGAAACCTCGACCTCGAGTATGGTTTCGCCGCCCTGAATGCGATCGCCGCTTTTCAGATACGCCGTATCGACACGGATGCCGTTGACATAGGTACCGTTTGTAGATCCCAGATCACGAACAAACGCCTGCGGCGGTGCGATCTCCAGTATGCAATGGTGGCGAGAAAAGAATCTGTCTTGCGGCAGGCAAAAGTGCGCGTCTTCACTTCGGCCGATAATAAATGTATCGTGCTGATCAAATGTAAAAGATCGTCCGGTCTGCGGTCCGGCGATGACGTTCAGGCTGACGCGCATTCTTGAATTATAAGTTAACGGACGATTATGGCGAAAAAGGCGACGATCAGCGACGAGAGTAAACTGACAACACCGAGGACCATACCTCCGATAGCCATCCCACGCCCGCCGTAACGCTCGCTGTCGGTATCGGCATTTTTCATTCCGAGGTAGCCGAGAACGGTAGCTGGTAAACCGAGCCAGATGCCACCGTAACAACAGATCAGAACAACACTTAGAATACCGAGGATGAGTGAGATGGTCGGAAGCGTCTGATCGCGCGAGCGAACAAAGCCCGGCGATCCAAACGGATGACTTTCCAGTTTCTGCTCCGGTGCCTGCCATGGAACCGGCGGTGATGCGGTACTCGGCCAATTTGCGGGATTCGTTACCCTCGGCTCATTCATCAACAGCGTGGGTGGGGAATCGTTTGTATATCGGCCCGGCGGCGGTTCCGACGTAAAACTCGTCAGCAATTCGCCGTCATCGAGGCAAAAGTTCAGCTGGTCATCGCTGTAGGTCTGCTTGCAACGCGGACACTGTTTCATAAGGGATAACCGAAGAGTTATTTGCTGATATCGAGGTCCTTGAAGGCGATCTTAACGCCGTCGCCTGAATAGAGACCCGGAACGCCGCCAGAATAGCCGTAGACGTTTTTGATCGAATTTACCATCGTACCGTTGATATACAGTTCTATCTTATCCGTCAGATCGTGGATCTCGAGCACGTTCTCATCGGTACCGCCCTTTATCGCCGTCGAGTTGGTCCAGGGGATAACCGACGTTTCCTTTGACGGTTCGTGATGGACGACACGATACTTCTTGGTCTTAGTATTGATCAAAAACGCATAGTCCTGTTGGAGCGGGGTCGGGTTACTATGAAAGATCAGCCCGTATCCGAGGCTCGATGCGGCATCGTCGACGTTTCTCAAGGTCACACGCGTATCCGCATCGTCGGTCGTGTAATTATCCGGTGCAACGAGTACATAGTAATAACCCTTTTGCTTAGCGGCCATTAGAAATTCGCCGTTGGTGTACTCGGTCGTTCCGTAAAGCGAGGAATCTTTGACCCATTGCGAAATGTCGATCTTTTCGACATCGGTCCGATTAGAACTTGTCGTTGTAGTCGATGTCGTCTTGTTTGTGGAGGGCGATGGCGACGTCGTCCGTCCATTGTTGGCAGTGACTACGCTCGAATTCGTATTAGCCTGCATCCCGACATAGATCAAACCACCCAAGCCGCCGCCGCACAGCACTACTACCACGCCGAGGATAAGCAGCACCCAGATCCACGCACTTGATTTCTTCTTTGGCTGCATCTGCGGCTGCGACACATTCCAACCCGGCTGACCGACCTGTTGGGTGGGCATTTGTTGGCCCGGCGCCGACGCATATTGCGATGGGGGAGCCGTGATCGGAGGCTGGCTCATCTGGACCGTCTGCGGAGGCGGTGCAGACTGCGTCTGCGTCAGAACAGAGCCGTCCTCAAGACAAAAATTCAAATTGTCATCCGAATAGGTCTTTTGGCAACGTGGACAGATTTTCATGCGTTTTCCTCGGGTAAAATGATCAGGATCCGAAACGAAAACATTATACAGATAAAAGCAAGATAAGCGCGACTGGGATTAGTCTTTGATCTTTTATCTTCGTTTGGAGTCCCGCCTTTAGGCGGCCTCTTCGACCTGGGACTTGGGACCTGGAACTTTAAACTTGGAACTTGGAACTTTGAACTTGGAACTTGGAACTTCGAACTTGGGACTTGGGTCTTGGGTCTCGAGACGCCCTTTCACTGGAGCGTCAAACCGCATCGTCCACAGAAGCGAATGTGCGCCGGGTACGCGCCGCCGCAGCGACGGCATAGCCGTTCCGCCTGTGGTGGTGAGGTTTGATTATAGTTGCTCGTAAAGCCCGCCGGTCGACTAAAGGCAGGTTGAGACGCTGGTGTGATGTTGAGACCGCAGCGTCCGCAGAAGCGTGAATTTTGTGGTAACGGAGCGGCACAACGCGGGCACGGATATGTCGCGGGTGCATCGCCGGCACTAACCAGTGAAAATGAACCTCCGCCGCAGCGTCCGCAAAACCGAACTCCCTCGGCAAACCGCGAACCGCAATTGGTGCATGCCACAATTCCGGGCATGACGCTCGATGGCGGCGATCCGCTGCTGCTGGATCCCTCTGACGGCGACGGCTGACTCGAGGTGCCGTGTACCGGGCGAAGCTGGGCTTGTATTACCTGTTCATTCGCTCCCTCGCGAACCTCTATAACGCGTTCATCATCTTTTTCGCCGGCCTTTGAAACGCGGAGTATGTGTTGACCGGCAGGTATGTCGGTGAGCACGACGCGTCCCGAGCTGCCGACGCTTGCCTTTCGCTCGTCATTGACATACACCTCGGAGTTTGCCGGGGCCATAACGACAAGACGTGACAGACCTGAGCGCGCGCGCTCATGGACGTCCTCGGCCGAATTTTCAAGCTCGGACATCCAATCCCCAACCGACGCGGGACGGTTCGCGGGATCGATCTCTAATGCGTGCATGATAACGCGGTCGACATCCGCCGGTATGTCCGATCTTAATGAGGCAAGCGGCGGCGGCTTGTGCATGATCTTTTGCATTACAAGCTGCATCAGGTCGCCGGCAAAAGGCGTTTTGCCCCCGAGCATTAAATAAGCAATAGTACCCAACGCATATAGATCGGCCCGCTTGTCAACGCCCACCTCGGGCTGCATCTGCTCGGGCGACATGAACTCAGGCGTCCCGATAATTCCCCGTGATGACGGCGTCGCATTGGAGCTGATGTCGGTTACCGTCTGGCTTACGATCTTTGCCAAACCAAAGTCGCCGACCTTTACAAAACCGTCGCCTTTACCCTTTTGCATGATAAAGATATTGGCGGGTTTCAGATCGCGATGGAGAATGCCGAGATCGTGTGCGGCGTCGACGCCGTCGGCAATCTGCCTGAGCAGATTGACGGCCCGTTTGACCGGCAAGGTCCCTTCGCGTCGAAGCAGTTTATGCAGCGTTTCGCCTTCGACATATTCCATGACGAGATAAAAGACGCCGTCCGCTGTTTCGCCAAAATCGGTAACGCTGACCGTATTCGGATGTTGTATGGAGGCCGCTGCCTGTGCTTCACGGTTAAAGCGGGCGATCGCTTCGCCCTCCTGAAGATCGTCACTGCTAAGTATGTCCTGGCGAACCGTCTTGACGGCAACATTGCGAGTATCGAATTTTGTATCTTTGGCAAGATAGACCTGCCCCATAGCGCCGCGGCCGAGTCGGCTTTGAAGTAAATATCGCGAAGCCAAAAGCTGCGGACCGGGCAGCGAAATCCGCGTTTTGGTGCCGTCATTTGGGCATACGTCGATCTCGTCCGGGAAACAAAGCTCACATTTCGGGCATTCTTTCATCGCGAACTATATATTTTGCTTGTTAATCGGAGCGTTATCCAAGTCCTTACGACACGATCCCGGAGTTTTGCATAATACGAGAAACAGTATAAACAATTTCGGGTCAAGAAGGGTTGATTGCGACCTGGGAAGAGAAAAGTGATCTTTGAACTTTGATCTTTGAACTTTGAAACTGGAACTTCAAACTAGAAACCAGAAACTCTCACTTGGAACCTCTTGTGACCGACTTGGGACTTATTTCCCGTTTTGCTATAATCCTTTCCTTTGGGTCGTTAGCTCAGTTGGTAGAGCAGCGGACTCTTAATCCGCGGGTCGCAGGTTCAATCCCTGCACGGCCTACCATTATAATCAACAACTTAGGGCTGCCGGCCCGGCAGCCCTTTCTTGCTTTGTGCAGCCCATCGAGCAGCAACATTCGCTTCACTCGAGCTACCTATCCCCACGCGCCCTAAACAAAAAGCCTAAACGATAACCTTAATTATCGATCAGGCGTTTTGGTTTGCTCTGGAACGGAACTGATCGTTCACCCGTCCTATTCTGATGTGTCCGTGCTACTTGTGATAGAGGGAAAGGCTGACATTAACGTTTACAGTCTGACATTTTGCGCCCCTTCCTGCTCCACTCTCGGAACCGCCGAAACTGAGCCGAGTAGTATCTGGTCGCGCGGCCAAGTTCGACGCTTCCAAACCGGCGAAACTGACCTGTAATGTAGTACCTAATCGCGCGGCCACGTCCAACAGAGCCCCAATTGTGTCAACATTTTCTCTTGAAATTGAGTTTAACTGCTCTTCTTGTGAGCCGGTCAAGGTGAATCTATTTCTGACGAAGGCCTTCACATCTCGCTTTGCTTCTTTTATGGCTTCAGCCGCTCTTGAACGATCCCCAGAAAAGAGGCTGTTTAACGCGGCGGCAGTCAAAACGGGCTTACCGGTCTGTTTCGCCTGTGCCAGAAGAGATCTTATCGACCCCATGCCGAGGACAGCTGCTGCCGCTCCGGCAGCAGTACTTTTGAGAAAATGCCGTCTTGGAATTCCATTCTTATCGTCGTCTTTCATTGTTTTCGTCTCCTTAATCGAATGATTGAACCGCGCTTAATTTCCAATGCAGACAACGCCTGCCACCTCCTTAACACGCGTCAAGGTAAATCTTTCGGCCGAACATGTCTGGGGCAAATTATTACAGCCTAATGACGGTATGAAGTTCAGGATTAATTACGTCACATCGAACACTTGGAATGTAAACCCGATCTCATCACAATGTCACTAATCAAAAAAAAGACAGTGACAGGCGTCACATTCGTTTGAATTAATTTGTGTATTTCAATTGGTTGAGTGGAGTGGTCAGTCCACGGTTGAGATATACATGGTACCAATCAGCAAAACACCACGGCTACTCCTGACATTCGTGATCGCTTGCGCGGTTGCCATCAACCTGGCCCTTTTATTTTTTCTGGCGATCGGTATCCGCGGCTGATTTACCGAGTGATTCGTATTGTTCGATCGTATCAAGGTCAAATGCCGCCTCCGGAGCATCGATCGTTGCGACACTTTTCCGCAAGTGTTTTGTGATGACCGATTTTGCGCCGGCGTCGCCTTCGAGCATCATCAACTCATCGAACATTTCCGCCGCAAAAAGTGCGGGCACGCCGAAAGTGTCACTATAATAGGCTGCCACGATAGGTTTCCGAGATTCCTTGTATGTGTTGATCAAACGTTGAATTGTTGCGGTATTTATACGCACCTGGTCGCAAAGCATTATTACGGCTGCCGAGGCATCCGGCACTTGTCGAACTATTTGTAACAGACCGAGTTTGAGCGACGAGCTCATTCCCTGTTGCCAGTTCTCATTGATCACAACCGCGACGGGGATGTCGCTTATCTCGTTGGCTAGTTCGGCGGCTGAGGCTCCCAGAACAGCAATGACCGGTTCGCAGCCGGACGCCAAAGCGATCTCGGCGGAACGCCGCAGTAAACTCTTTCCATCGAGCTGTAATAGCTGTTTGGGTTTACCGTATCGGCTGGAGCTACCGGCAGCCAGGATCATGATGGCGATCTTTTGCCCCATCTCAGCGTTTTATCTGTCGTAGATCGACCCCTGACGATTTCGAAGGAAACCGCCCTCTCGACCTGCGAACACTGCCTGGATCTCGGCGACTATCGAAAGTGCGATGGTTGAAGGTGTCGGAGCGCCGATGTCGAGCCCGGCAGGTGCGTAGATCTTTTCAAGTTGATCTTCTGTCACTTCGGGTCCGGCCTCCGAGATCTCTGCGAGCATTTTTTCAGCCCTATCCTTTGGACCGAGGACCGCGATATATCGAGCATTCGAACGGATCAACCGACTTAGTATCTCGCGATCCATGTTCAGATTGTGGTTCATCAGCACGGCCGCCGACCCGTTCTCGGCGAATCCGTCGGTTGGCAGATCTTCCGGACGTGAAACGATAAAGCGATCAACGGTGGGAAAAAGATCTTTGCTGGCTCTCGCCGGCCGGTGATCGATCAGCGACACATGCCATCCCAATTCGGCAGCAAGCTCCGCCAGGGGCACTGCGTCACGCCCGGCGCCAAAGATCATCAGGGCAGTGCGACGATCTATTACCTCATGAAAGAATTCGAGCCTGCCCATCGTCGTCGGGTACGATTTGCAGTATGAACGCTTTTCCCGCATCGCGGACTTTGCATCCCAGCTTACATTTTCGAAAAACTCATTCAGCTCAGCGGCCGTTTGGGATTTGGGCGGAGGAAGTTCACCTGATTCTGTAAAGAAAAATCTTGCATCGTGGAGCAGCTCGCCGCCATCTTGCCTTTCTATAAGCGTACTCATAACGCCTCGTTCGCGACGATCGATGCAATGGGCGATAAATTCCAAGGCGGGGTTATTCCTGAGGGGCTCAAGAAGGACCCGGCTGACGCCCCTGCACCCCATCCCGAGACCAAAGACGGAGTTCTCATTAACCGTAGTATCGTACGTCACCAAGCTCGGCTCACCGGACTCGAGTACGTGCTTTACACGCTCGACGATGTCCGCCTCGAGACACCCGCCCGAAAGTGTGCCGAGACTATTGCCATCGCGGTCTATGAGCATCCGGGCCCCCGGAAGGCGATATCCGGAACCCTTCACATCCACCAGGGTCGCAAGCACAGCTTCGCCATCATCGATCTGTTCGGCGCGCCGAAGAATTTCACGTAATTCCTTCATTTTTCTTACAAAAGCTTGTCGGGAGTGATCGGCAGATCTCTTACGCGTTTACCGGTCGCGTTAAAGACGGCGTTGGCGATGGCGGCTGCTACACCAACGATACCAACCTCACCGATCCCTTTTATGCCGAGTTTATTAACGATGTGGTCTTCTTCCGGAATAAACTCGACATCGATCGTACCAACGTCAAGATTAACCGGGATGTGATATTCCGCGAAGCTCCGCGTCACAAAATTGCCCCACCGCGGATCAAGGACGGACTCTTCGGTCAGCGCCATACCGATGCCCCAGACGCAGCCACCGATGATCTGGGAACGCGCTGTCTTGGCGTTCAGTATTCTACCGGCGCCCGTAACAGCAACATGATGAGGAATTCGGACCATGCCCGTCAGTTCGTGTACCCAAACTTCCGAGAAGTTCGCGTTAAACGAGTGCGATGAATATTTCGCGGCTTCGGGAGATGGTTTCGCATCAACGCGGGTTTGATATTCGTTGAGATTCGACGCTTCCATTAGTTGTGCAATTGTCGGCTCAGCGACCCACTTTCTATCGGTTTTCGCGTGCAGCTCTGTTTTCGCTTGTATACATGCTTCGCTAACCGCATTGCAGAAACTCGCCGCGCCGACCGATCCGACCGATCCGGCTGCTGGCGGCAGCGATGAGCCACCGATCCTTACTGC